>JGI24159J19872_10002847_pt1 | contig 21022 bp, 10 predicted proteins | sample Ectturendosymbi4_FD_19872 | JGI IMG/M metagenome (IMG submission 19872) | reverse complement strand
AAGCGAACTGAGCTGTTCCGTCCAACTTCGTTCGAATGGCCTTTTTGTGCGAATGGCCTTTTTGTGCCACGAAAACTGGGACATTTTCCGCTTGCCGCACGGCAGGCGCGCAGGCCACACGTAATAATAGGGCCGTAACCAGCGGAGGGCGCAGGGGGGGCGAAAACTCCTGGAATTTTTTTCGCCCCGCTGGAAAAAAAAGTTGGACATAGTTTACAACTATTGGACATGTAGTTCAAAGAATTCCCCCCCCCTCGGAAAACTCTTCGCCCCCTTGGTGTCTCAAGCTGGTTACATGCCCGCGTAACAATAAACGTTTCTAACCTGACTGTTGCCGGGGCAACAGCTCGTGGTAAAAGGGCTTTTAAATGAAGGCAGCAAGAAACAAATCATGACCTTTTATTTCTTCACACCTTTTCAAGTACTGTTTACTAGTAAACATCATGCGGCCTTTTTGTGGCCTTCACGTTTCTCTGCTGAATCTAGCCATTCTGACCCTATGTTGTTTCATGTTTTTCAGCCAAGCTGTCGCAGGCAAACTGCAAATGCATTTCGGCGATTGTAGGCTGCTGCTTTCAAGACACTTTGTTCGCATGCATGTGTTCACGATGCAGGCTGGTTGTCGTATATGGGCTCGTTCTGAAGACATTTCGTCATATACACCAGTTCGGTTTCAAACCCGCAGGTTGCTGTTAGCGCTTTGCTCTTCCATAGAAGTGTGTTAATTGATGGTGTGCTCGAATTTTTTTGAACGATTCAAGAGGGTTTGTGAAGTGACCGGGGATTGTGAGGAGCCATGTTTTTTCTTGCAAAGTAAAAGCAACTTTTGTGGTTCATGTTCTGGCCCAAGACGAAATGAATTTGAGTTTTTATATTTCGGTCGTTTGGACAGCGAACGTAAACCGACGTTGTAAGCGAATTGTAAAATCATCCTCGAAATGCGTCTCGGCTTTACGAGTCCTAAATCGAGAACCATTTGCCAAACCTCTCTCGCATTTGCTTGCGCGTAACCAAACGGTTTCTTATGCTGAACCCACTACAAGTTTGACATTAACAAGTCACACGGGGCTCCATTCACTTTCCAGCACGTGTTCTGCCGAAGCAGAGCAAATCAGTCGCAGTGGCGCGCGAGGTCACACTGGAACTCACCTTTTCTGAAATTCAAACTGACACCTATGATCAGCGTTGTGAAGCAAAACAAAACAACGAAAACCAGTTCCAAAAATGGGTGTCGAAAAAGAGTGGAAGGGGAGGCCTTGCCCCCTACCTGTTTTTTTAAATTTTATATCTTGCTATTGACTTTTTAGTAGAAAAATAATTTTGTCCTACTTTAGGAGTTGGTAGAATGGATTTCACCACTGTTGGCCCCCCTGGAGAAATCTTTTTGTCCCCCTCTGGAAAAACCCACTATTGCCCCCTTCGGGAAAATATCCTCCCGACGCCCATGGTTTCAAACAAATAACTCTGTCGTTGTCGAACCAGTGTATCGGTAGGTCCTCGATTTGTGTTCGTGGTGGGTAGATCACACAAAGTACTCCTGTTTCGCTCAAACGCGCAGGCGGGGCCGCAGCGGGGGAGCGCAGGGGGTGGGGGCGAAAGTGTTGATACTAATATTGCCTTTCACACTCAATTGTTTCGCACAAAATTGCAAGAAAAGTTTGGATAATATGTACATCATCTTATATGCTTTTTGCGCAAAAATGCACTTGCTCAAGGACTTTTCGACGCCCGGCGAAATGTGTCCCCCTAGCCCGCCGCTGGTTACGTCCCTGGCCTTATAATAAGGAGATCTTTCACTTCTGACGGAATAATTTTCGGTGGCGCACGTTTATTGTTTACATTAAATGCGCGTGTTGCGCTTTGTTTTGCATTTTTAAACCAAAACACACGTTCCTTGCTTATGCCCGACCTGTTTCGAATGGCTCATGAACGCTTTCCGAATGGAGTTTGACACCAGAGCGCTAACGTTACATCAAAAGATCTCTCATACTTTGAATACGGCCAAAAATCGCGTGCGTAGTTTCACGAAAAACGCAATTTTTTTCTTTTCAGTCCGAATAAGTAATTTCATATTTGTCATCGTGTACACAAGCCTTGTTCTCTGTTGTCGTGTTTCGTATGGGTCCAGCACACTTGTGTGTTGGTATTTGCTAGTGCTGATCGCTATGAACCGAATACTAAGCGTAACACATACGCTTTTAGTCTTCCGCCCAACCTTGGTCCTGCAATCTGTACTGCAGCACGTATCGTGTTGGGGCATAAATGTCTAACTGGCTCCGATGCCCTTCATTCAATCGTGACAAGACCAATTTCTACCGCCGTGTGCTTAATGTGTGACTCCTGTTGTTTCTTAATGTGTGACTTTTGAATCGCCACATCCAAGTTAAAGGAGTAACACTGTGTTGCTGTGCTGTGCGTTTTGACACGATTTTGTTGCGCGATAATACGCCCAACTGTTGCTTTGATCGTTCGTGATGATTATTTGTTCACAAAAGATGATTGTTACGTCCGATAAGTGCAAAGAAAACCCATAAACATCCAGGCAATACAGAGAAAACCAAATGGCAGAGAAAGCAATTTCTATTTGAATAAGATTTCAGGACTGAGGATGCGTAATTTTACGTGAAATCGATTTCCTATTAAAAATTTTGCCGATCTGTTCCTTGCTTACCCCTATTGTGGAGAGTACTTGCGTCCAATAAAATGATATTCCCAACCGTGTGATTACTCCAGTCGACTGATGTTTTAACTTTATTCACGCGGTTGGTTTGTGTCTAAGTTTTCCAAACGCTTCGGCTCTACCGCTGTCCTTGCGGCTACGTCGCTTAATCTTAGGTTAAAGTACCGCTTTGTCCTTAAATGGACATTTGGTGGCTTTACTCATTGCTTGCAGTTTTCACTTTGGTTTTGATATTAGGCCGTGGTGCGAGTGGCTGAAACAGTCCCGTCGCCACGGGGCTTTGGTGGGCTTAGCTCCCCAAACAAAGCTCCATGCCCCCTCGAATTGAAATATGAAACACCACAAATCAGTGTAGTTTTCATCAGTTTTTAGAATGTCAAGCCCCCCTACTGAAGACTTTCTAGCGACGGTTATGGGCTGAAAGAAGGCACTACAGTTGCGTTCAATTCTTTGCAAACTTGAAATTTTGTGCTAAATTTGAAAAACCCACATTGCATGTGGTTTTAAACACTCGCTTGTTCTTGATTAATCACAAGTCAATCTTTAACCTCATTTGAAGAGATGCTGCTATTTCAATTAATACTGTATTTTCGTTCAAAGTCATTGAAATGGACAAAATCTTCTCACTTTATGTGAAGTCATGAATGTTCCACCATTGCAAAAAGCTTTTTTCATCCAAGTTTCCATATGATCAGCCCTAAGGCTTTCGCGCTTGTGGCTTTGTTTAAACATCACTTGAGCTTCAGTTTGGCTTATTGAAGCAAGTAATACATCGCTTAGTTATTGCTGGATCGCAACCTACTCAGTGTAACTGAGACTGCCAGTATTGAGTGTACCGACGAACATCTACTTTTTTTGATGGCGTTCACCGAGCGGAACCAGGGTTAGCTCCTAGGTTGTGAAAATGAGTGGGCGTTCCTACGCAATGGTTGAAAGACGCTGAGCGTGAAAAGGAGAAGAGCGAGCGATAAACTCGCACAATTGAAAATCGGGCAACCCAATCCGAAAGAATCGTCAGGCCGTGCGCCCTGTTTCTAGCACTATCAGAAACGGCAGAGAAAAACATTGGTAAGCTCTAGGCTTGCTGTAAGCTTTCGAGGAATCAGAAATCTTTAAGTATATGGATGTGGCTTGTCGCGTGCAGAGGCTTCACTGAGAGTGAGTTGCAAACGAGAAAGCTTTGAGGCGAAGGCGATAATTCAAACCAACTGGGCAATATTCGTTCAGTCATCGGCAGTGACCGTGGAAAGTGTTTTCGATCAATCTTTATGCACTGCATGGTACCTAAGCGCTTTAAGTTTTTTTTGGCTTGGAGCTGACTGCAGTTATTCTACACAAGTTTCAAATGGTAAATTTGGCAAAGCTACCACTTAAACCTTATTCGCCAGTTATAGCAGTCGTTTTAGAAGCCTGATAGAGCTGCACACTTCAATACTTTATATCGTGCAAATGACAGATAGACGTACCTTAGACTACTGGAAACTATTACAGGAAAGTGAATTTGACTAGGTTGGCCTGTTTCCGAGTGCGCAGTCAAAAGATGACGTAACCACCGATGAACGTGAAAAGGGTTTACAAAGTTATGTTCCAACTGGACGTATATGGTCAAGCTATTCACAAGGAAATCACAACAATGGCAGTGTACGTCACTGTCCCGTCTGAAGAAGATTTTGTTTCATGAAGTCACAGGCTTGTCGCAATAGCTACATAGGTTATCATGGAAGCTAGCAAGTGAACAGACTCAAGATGAAATTATGGATTGCCAGTGTGTTTTAATCAGCTTTTGTTACTTGGGTATGATGGCGGTGCAAAGAACAGTAGTACGTTTTAGGTAGAAACGAAATTGAGAAAGAAAAACGTAGAGCACTTCCATCTAGTTTAGGCACAAAACTTTTTGGAGCGTTTGCAGAATTGCGTGTTTTGTAGGTAATCGTAGCACACATGTTTAGCTTCGTACCTCAGAACGTTTAGTTTCTACCTTACCTCTGCAGCAGTACAATACGCAAGCTCGGTAAGTGGCATTTATTTCGAACACTACAGACACTACAAGTAGACGCTTGGCTGCGCAGCGGAAAGTTACTGGCAATAACAACGTGAATTACCATCCCTCTCCATCTTCGAGCAGTGGCGTCCTTTGGTACGTTCAAAGAGAGTCGCTTATGCACATTTGTGTAATTTCAAAGAGGTAGAAGTGTGATTTATCAAAGAGACAGTAGGCCAACGCCTTGCTGCATACATAATATTTGAAAACTATTTAGGAAGCTGTAAAAAATGTTGCAAAAGTTGCAAAAACTTGCCCTAGTCATTACTCTTCCTTTTTTCTACTTTCTTTACATATGCATATATGGACCGGGTATATTTTGCCAAATCATCTTGTTATGGTTGTTATGGTTCCTGTTATGGTAATCATCTTGTTATGGCTACCTTGTTATGGTTTTCAGTCTTCGGAAAACCGCACCACTTGACTTTAATCGTTCATACATTCCACGGGATTCAACAAAAATTTCGAAAAGTGATGGCGGCGTATCTACTTCTCAGATTTAACATTCATGTATGTTAATATTTCGTGCACTATCCCCGTCTTAACTGAAAAAAAGTACATATTCTACATATAGCAGGCTGTAATAATAAATTTGATAATAGTAATCTCAGTGATGTAAGGAACATTTCATTGTTCATTTCACGTTTCAGTAGTGGTTTACTTCTCTTAGAATAACTCCGTCGGTCCTTGCGCGGGCCCTCTTAAGGTGCGGAACCCATTTTGATAAAATAGGCAAAATAAACTTGAAACCGGCTCTGGTTGAGAAGCGCTGGCTTGCAGCCTCAATCTTGACCTGCAAACTTGGTCTAGCTCGGAGTTCTCCAAACTACGGCCCGCGGATCAAATCCGTCCCCGACGCCATTTCATCCGTCCCGCGAAGTCTTTTAGTCAATAATGTAAAAATAATATATTTTCGAAGAATTTGTTGATTTGATAGAATGTAACATATCCCGAAACGATCTCTTTATGTAAGATGTCCGGTTTTCGAACTATTATGNAACAGCTTATGTGGCCCTCTGACAAACTAGAAAATAGTTTAGCGGCCCGTGGTCTAGCTGTCGGGAAGGGCTTCTTCCAAGCACGTGTGTATGGTGTTATCCTTTGGCTTCGTTCGTTACCAACATACGTCTGTTTCGAAGACTGAATTGCCAAACAATACCGCTTATAACATCAGGCATTTTATTGCTCAGCAGTGAATACGTCTTATGTTTAAATTGCAATCTCATTGAAGAACTGTATTCAGTACAGGAGTCCCAAGTTGTGTTTCGGCTAACGTTCCTTATTAAAAACCTTTGCCAGAATAATAACTAAACATATCGTTTGCCCTTGCGTTAGGCTTTCAGACTAAGGTTCATCGTGTTTAATTTATTAAAATGAGAACAACACCGTTTGTAAGCTTTTACTGTTGAAAGGATTTTTCTCTGACTGCAAATGTTAAGTGCACTGTTGAACAAAGAAGTCAAACCTTCTACGAAACCCATAATGCCCATCGGCTGGCACTGACCATTCTGCTTGCAGTTCAAGCCTACAATCTGAGTTCTGAATTAACCACGCAAACGCACCAACTGCACAATCGCTTCAAGAACGTCATTTTCCGACACCGTCATACAGAAAAACAATAGTTCTACTGAAACTGAGCAACGTTACCTTTGCAGAGTTGTTCACTTCAACAGCCAACATTTCATATTGATATGCACACCTACTGACTAGGCTACAGCTTGTGGCGCTTATTGAAAGTATCATACTGAACTTTAGACACTAGCATGACACCAGGGGCGTGCAAAGGGAGGGGGAGTGAACGAGGCAATGGCCTAGGGCAGTGGCGTGACTAGATGTTTGGGTCAGGGTGGGGTAACTTACCTGAAAGAGACCCACTGGCTACTGTAGTGAGCCCACTAGCCAACACTTAGAAAAAACGTGATAACTGATGGTGAATCCGGCTGTGGATGTCTGTACTAAAACCCTATATCACCGGAAATTATTCCGAAAAACGCAAAAAAGCAACAACCTACTGAAAACCAAAAGAATACTAAAACCAAAATATAAGCTAAGTGGGGAACAGGTTTTTACGTTTAGCTTGCCAGGGGGGCAATTCGTCCCCCTGGCCCCATCAGCAACGCCACTAGCAGTAACGTAACTAGATGTTTGAGTCAGGGGGTTATTTTAACTGAAAAGGGGCTCAGTGGCCACTGTAAAGGGCCCACTAGTCAACCCTCAGAAAAAAACTTGAGAAAGGATGGTGAATCCGGATGCGGATGGCTATACTAAAACCCTAAATCATCGGATAATATTCCGAAAAACGCAAAAAACAACTTGCTGAAAACCAAAAAAACACTAAAACCGACATATAAGCTTAGTGGGGTCCGGTTTTTACATTAAGATGCCAGGGGGGTGATTAGCTCCTCTGCCCTTCGTCAGTTACGCCACTGTTTGAAGGCTTGACGATATTAATCTCTACAAACGCTTAATTTCGATGGCTGCTGATTAGTTTTTACGGCTTACTACTCTGTATACGATTTTGGCACTTTTTGACGTTTGCTCATTCTTAAAATAAATAAGGAATATTCCTGTTGTCATTAGGGTGCCAGTTACAGTCTTGTCTTGCGAATTAAAAGTGACTCAACCTTGAGCGCGAAATGTGCGCAACGATGAAAGCCTTTGCAGACCATATTGGGTCATTTACCCGAAAGAATGGAAAAGTTAAAAAAATAACTAATGTCAAACGTGAAAACAGCAAGTTGGGCAAGAATGCAGTTAAGTCGGAAAAATGTCGTGTCCTCTTTGATAACATGGCTCCAACACAGCAATGTTTTGCGTTGTCTATCTAGTTTGAAATGTTCGTGGAGTGATTCCCGAATGAAAAATGAATCAATAGTATATTTTCTAGGAACAGCAGTTAAGTTTGGTCTGTCAAAAACAGCCTAAATCTGCGTCTTCGTTTGCTTGTCACCACTGTGAAGCAAATGTCCTGCTTACTTACAATTTCGCTCAGAGTCATTAGTATGTGGTTTTGTCAGATATGAAAAGTAGCTATTGGACACGTGCAATTTATTTTGCAATTGTTAAACTTTGTAAACTGTATGAAGTGGAATCTTTACTGAAATACCGTGACATCATTTACTTAAATTTTTCAATCACCCCACGTTCGCTATCTTGTTGCTTTCAAAAGTGGATGAAAGTGAAGCGGTTTAAAGTTGCAGGAGTGTAGTTATTTTTGTAAAAAATAATGATGACAGGCAATTACTACTGCAAACACTGTTTTCGAAAAGTTTGAATTGTTTTGGCAAAACTTTAAAAGCTTCAAAACAATGTACATCTTGCTAGTTCTACACACTATGTTGGTTAGTGAGAAAAGTAGACATGTTCCTCTAACTGGTTTTCCATCGACGCAGAACAATCAGGACCACTCAGTGATTTAAACAAATTGAGGTTGAAAAAACTTATGCTCGCAGAAAGAACACCGAAGATCTGAAGATGCGGTATTTCGTCTTACTCCTGTTGAGCTGCTTGATCGGTAAGAAGATTCTAGAAATATGAATGATATACATATACTCATACTGGATTACTGACATAAAAGAGAAATGGAGGAAGTTTCTGAACAGTGAACACCATGTAAATTCGTTTAATTCGTTTTTACTTTGTATTGTTTGGGTGGAGCCAAGTCGAATACCAATTTGTGCTTCCTTCTGTGTAGCATGAGATTAGAGAAGCTCTACAACTAAGGCGAAACACTGAGTGACTCTTGATTGGGGTGAGGCAATTCAGTACCGCTCTGGTCAGGATCCATACCGGAAAGAGTCTGAGTTAATGATTTTCTATCCTGAACCATTGGAAGCTCCCTGGCAAACTGCATGAGAAGGCACTTGTGCTGACAGCAACATGAAAGACCAGCGTGCACGTGCTTCAATGCTCCTGGCAAAGCTTGAAATCATGCGAAAAAAGAACACTGTATTAACACTGAAGAAACATCTTGTACCTGCCCCATCTATGAAACAATTTCAGTGGAATGACATTACTTAGAGTTGGTCCTTTTTATTGAAAAAATAAACATTCGTCATCAGATTTATCTTCATAATTATTGGTGGACGAGGACGTGATTCCACAGGTGGAAAAAATCGCTGTAGCCTAAATCGGTTTGATACTTAACATAGCAAACATTCCATTTTCAGTGGTGGACTTAGGATTGGGGGGCCCGAGTCAAGGCTGAAAAGGGCTTCTGATATTGTCATCACACTCAGCCAACCGTGATAAAACCTTTTCATCAAGCCTAAGAAGGGGATATACGGGCCACCTAAGGATACGTTTAGTGTTAGTTTTCCCGGAAAATTTGGCGGTAAATCTTTTGCGAGTTCTGTGTAGAGTTTGTAAAAATTTACCAGTGTTCATTAACTAAAAACTGCAGTACTAAACAAAGCATATTAGACTGCAATTTACAATAGATTTAATCGAAAAGGCAAATTGAGTTAGATACAGATTAATGGAGTACAAAACAAGTCTATGTTTGGATACAACAAAACTTTTGGGATTGCTTATGAACAACGATGCTCTTAAAGTATGGACCTTTTTTCTCAGTTGTCCACAATATATTATGTGAAGCTTCATTCTTTGACAGTGAAAAAAATTATCATTTGGTATAAATTTTTGCTCTTACTTAACAAGGACTTTTCAGAAATCTTTGGAACAAATCTTAACCCATAGTTTCTTAAGGTATTGAAGTTGGTTTGAAGTTTTCCTTATTTACACATTGAAGATGCTGTTGGGGGCCCTTTGAAAGCAAAGTACTTGCACATTNCAGTGGCGGTTGGGGGTCCCTTCGAAAGCAGAGTAATTATGCATTACAGTTGCTGTTGGGGCATCTTTGAAAGCAAAGTACTTACACAGAACAGTTGCTACTGGGGGCCCCTTTGAAAGCATAGTACCTGCACATTAAAGTTGCTGTTACGGCCCCATTGATAGCAGAGTACTTACTCATGATCTGCTTCGGAGTATATTGTATGAGTGGATAATCACCCCTTTTTCACAAAAATGAGGAAAACGTTACGCGAAACGCCTCGAGGGGGCTCCCGAAAATGGTGATGGGGCCCGAGGCAAAGTGTCTAGCTCGCCCCCACCACAGCATAGTTACCCAATTTTGTGAAAATAACTTGAATTAACGTGCTTGTTACCAACATCTATACAAGCGTATAGCGAAGTTTAACATTTCACAGATAAAAATGACTGATATAGCTGTTGAAACGTTGGCATATTTGCAATGACGATTGAACGCTAAGAAACGGTTTTCTAGAGCCTTAGAGTTTGAACATAAAACCAGAAATGTTCTCTTATATTCGATTCTTGGAAGCTTGTATATTCTGAATATTTCTATTCTGTAATAGATTGTTTTCATAATGAAATTTTAATAACACACCTGCTTGGAGTCGAAGCAAAATGTGATTGCTACATCCGTGGCATCATCGTTTATTGTAAAATATCGCCCCTCCCTTAACGTTTCTTGTGACATAGACATCGGCTGTTTGGATACTTCTACTGTACAAGCATATCTTTGTCGCAGTTGGATTGGGAGCACAGAGATCCGTGGATTGCAATTCCATAGAGTTGACCTACGTTGTTCGCAGTTGCCAGGCGCTTGTACTAAAGGATCTTCAAAAAAACGGAGGACCCCCCAGTAACTGCCCGTAAGTAAAAACTAAAAGTGAAGGCGTAGTCAGGGGAAGCGGGGAAATCGACTTTCAAATATTTTGAAAAGGGAGCTGCGTTGCTTTCCTTTTGATGTGAAACCCAGATATGGGCGCGTTTATTGGGCGTTTAGTTAGCAAAAAATTTTCTAGTCGATCCCAGTCGAAGACAAGTGTAGGCCACCCCTGGTGTAGACCACGCTTATGAAGCGTGTGAAACACCCTTATAGTGCTAAAACACACGAAACATCTGTCAAGCGTAGAGAGGTGCGCTCGAAACTTGAGTTCTTGGAGGAAAACAGTCAATTTGGTCCTGTGGAAAGGAAACACATCTACCAAGCTTTCGCTGTTGGCATCTATTATTAAGCAAGTGTAACTGCAATTTAAAGAATAAGTGAGCTATTGTTGACATTGTTTCGCTGGTTTGCAAAGCATTGTGCTTCTTTTCCAAACTACACACTTATTCTTTTTGATGCTAAATTCAAGTTACTTTTCAGGGCAAGCTACGACAAGGGTTTGGAGTGCTTTAATAAAGCAATGGGTAGATGTACCAGCCACGCTGCAGAAAGAAAAGCAAAGCAGGTAGCTTACCTAGTTGTTTCAGAACGGTCCTTTGATGAACTCTTAGTATCTTCTATTTCGCCATTGTTCCCTATTTTTCTTATACAAAACTTTTTGACACGCTTGCGAAATAGCTGAGCAATTGTTTCATCTTTTGTTTCCGGCTTTCTTTGATTTTTAGATAAATTCACGGCTATCAAGGGGTGCCATAATCAGAAATTAAATACAATTTTTACCAACCAAGAAGTTCATCATTTTTGATGAACCTTGTACTAAATGAATTACGAAAAACAAAAATGAAAAATAACTATTCTCCAACCCTCTTCACAACAAAAATGTTTTATAATGCATGCTATTCTTTCAAATGCTACTAAAATCAGTAAAGGCTGGCGCGAGTATATAGATGTTAGCACAGGACCACAACCAGCTGATATCTTCAGGGTGGGGGCAATATGATTGTAACTTGTTGTTGTACTATTTTCGGGGCGGCAAAACCATTGTAACTTGCTGTTGAACCTAACAACTAAATATATTTTTTAAAATTTCGGAGGGGGGCAATTGCCTGGTTGCCCACCTCTTGGTTGCGGGCCTGGAGGTTAGATGCTCCGGTAAAACCATAAATATATTTTGCATGTTCGCATTTGTAAACCATGCCCTCATTTATCAATTCGTTGAAATTTGAGAAAATCTCAAAACTTCCTTGATGAAATGTTTCAATCTTCCTTTTTTCCTGTGATCACTGACATGTGCTTTGTCCCTGGTTTACGAAGTGGTATTATCTCCATCCGACAAGTTACTTTTTTCTTGTGCTCGAACATGAAAAACAATATTTGTTCGGACCTTCAGACCAGACACCACAATAAACATACTAAAATCACATGTAGGAATATGTCTGAGTAAAAAAACAAAAAGATAAAGAAAAAACACAGACCCGGAACTGTCAACTTTCCGAAATAAACATAAAGAGCTGACAGTGCCAGCTTTGGAAACGATTTGGTTTGCACCGAGAGAGTTCTAGCAAAGATTTAGGTGCAGATTAACACAACAATCGGCGACAACCAGCTTGTTTTGGAAAACAAGCCGTTGTTTTCAAAAGGATACAACCAGTTTTTAAAAAATATGGTGATGGGGTGAACATGAACGTTCTGGTGAAGAACTGAAAAACTATACGAAACTCAGACAGCACTGCAGCAGTCAGTTGTGTTTCCAACAAAATTTTCTGGGGACTCCAGGAAGCTGTTCATCAAATAAGAAATTGTTATACACTAACTTGTAAAGCATAAGTTCTCAATTTCTCTACTAGAAAAGATAGCGCATTACTGCATATTAGAGAGTAGCTGCCAGAATTGTTTTTCATTTTCCTCAACGTAGCATAGCCACAGTTATTGTCAACCAGGGGTGGAAAGACTACTACTATCACGGGCTGCATTAACTGTGGAATACCGCTGGTGGACCACAAAAATAAATACTTTTATCTTAAAATTTTACCTTTAACTTCCTGAGGACAATAAGGATAGAAAACTATGAGGAGCGAGAGAGATTTCTCTTGACTTAGTGTCCAAGTATCTGCTTATCACTGAATTTCGTTTTAACGCGATGTCGTGTTCTAACTCGAGTAATGAAAATTCTGACGTAGGCCAACTACCAGTAAAAGCTCTAGCTTTTCAGTAAATTTTCGAGGAATCAGCCGACTGGGCTCTGCTTTTATCTTTTTGCAGTGATTCAAACTTGCTCTTATCTATGTACAGTACGCTGAAAACCAAAAGGGTGTATGTACCACCAAGTATAGGTGGATACGATGATACTCCGACCACAGGAAAGACTAGAAGGGCAGTTAAAGTGGTCATGTACTCTCTTTGTAATAAGGTGGTTGAAGGAAGAAAATATAAAAAAAACTTTGAAAGTTTAATATTATGGAAAAGAGCATTTATAAAATTTAATATCATAGAAAAAAGTACGCCGTTTTAATTGCAGTCAACAAAAAAGTTGGGATAAATAAGACCCTCCTATATACATATGAGAAATGCATATTGAGGAAACACTGGACATTTGTTTGTATGTTTGCATAAATTAATGGGAGAGACATTGAATTTCTGAAGGATCACACGTCATGCTTGTAAAAAAATGAGCAGGGCTGTCTTGGTTTGTGTGATGAACTGGCAGGTACTTTTGATCCGGCTCCGCGGCAGTTTTCATTCCGTTTGCTGATGCTTTTCATGGCGAAACCTCTTAAAAAGACGTGAAATTGGCAATTAAGTTTTGCAACATAACATCTTGAATCATAGGATAAATCAGGGTTTCTCAATCGGGGTCCTCGGCCCCCTTGGGGTCCAGCGTGCGGTTCTTCGGGGGCCACGAGTAGAGGCCTACAGCTCTGCCGTGATAATACAAAACCTATAGTCTTCACAGAGGCAGGGGCGTAATGAGGGGGGCACAGTGCCCCGGGCACCGAATCACTGGGGGCGCCGAAAAGACCCAAAAATGCCGCAATTACTTTCTTCAATGCAGTGCATTTGCACCGAAATACCTTAGGTTCGAACATGGGGTGCCAAACTTTATTTCTTTCCCCTGGCGCCATCTGCCTCGGTACGCCACTCCACAAAGGTACAAAGGTTTTGAATCTATCAGCAAATTTTCTTAACAGAAAATCGATTTCACGTAAAATACGGGTCTTCAGCAGTACAACAATCTGCAAGCAATGCATACGGGTGAAACGCCGAAAGGCTAAAGTAAGAGCAGAGAAAGCAAACAAACTCAAGACTAAAATGAATATAAATTAGAACACAAGCCGCGACAAATAAAAAACTAGAAAATATGTCTTTCCCAAATAATTGCTTTTACCGGAATATCAAACTATCTGACGCCAAATGTCGAGTAATGCCGCAAACAAACATTGCCGTCGTTATGATTCAAGAGCATTGGTACGATGAATTAAGACAGATTGTTTGCGGGAGGTTGGAAGCCAAACCCTTGGAAGAGTTTTAAAATTAAATGCCGAACTTCGTGACGGGAGTTAACGACATAGTTGGCTCACCGGGTGGTGAAACAGGTCAAACCAGGTTAAAGGAGAAACGCTAAAGTGTGCACGAATTATTTCACACGGGGGAGAATCATGCATTGAACAATAATTTTTGCGTCAGGTTTGTGATGCCATTTATCCTCACAGGTATCCACAGGGTGTAAGCCGGGTTGCTCTATAAAAGCAACAATGTATGCTTCATGTAAAGGTACTTTATATACAGTGTTATGCTGTGGCTCTTTAAGGCCATTTGGTCTTTGTCATCTTCCCAATCAGGTTTGGTCCAACTACTGCGAAAGGTGATAACCTCGTGGAAAATTTATTGGTAGTTTGGCCAACGTACTGTTCATGTCATATCACACAAGTCGCTGCATGTATACTATAGTTTGCCCATGTCAAGTTTTGGTTAAAGTGGGAAAGTTTTATTTTTGTAGTTATTTGTGAAACATTTGGTACCATGGATTTATTGCGTTTTCCATGGCAACCATAAAGTGCACAGTGCTTTCAAGGTCTTGACAAACAATTGCTTTTTTGTCTTGCTTAAAGGAAGGTGCTTGTAGTTTCATAGTTTTTGCCCAGTTGTGGTAGTTTTTTGCAGGCAATAATTGCCTTCGTGTTTAAGTTTTTTTCTCTCTCTGAGAGGTGTGGAATGATGTAGCCCAAACCTGTTAGTCATCTTTCTTTTCGCATTTAGGGGAGCGCAGTCTTTCTTCCCAATTTGATACCAACGTTTTCATATCATTTGTCATGTCCAGAGGGAAGCTCGAGCCGATCGCTTCTTCTGTAACGGACCGCACTAAACGTTCAAGCGGGCAACGATTGGTCCGCGTACCGCAGGTTCCACACTCCTGGTCTAAATCATGAAGTTACAAAATTTGACGGAAAAACATAAGGAGCATTGACATAAAAAAAACCTGAAACGCTAGAACCGTAAGCAAATGTTGTGCCCGTGTTCCTCAGGCACCGCTTATAACGTCAGTCGGCAAAGTGAACAACCCAGAAGCGTCGCCAGAAAGTTTTCAATAGGGTGGCATGATGTTTGTGCAGGGGGGATTGACATTCTTAAAATTAACAAAACTCCACAGATTTGTGGTGTTTTATATTTCAACTTGGGGGCTTGGAGCTTTGTTTGGGGGCTAAGCTCGCCAAAGTCCCTCGTGGCGACGGGACTGGAACAAACCGTACCTGAGCAGAAACTTGCAGAGCGCCGACTCAGATAAGTCTACTCTTGTAGTCGCTTGGTGAAAGTTTCTAAATAAAATAACAAAACAACGTTTTACTTCACGCCCTGCGTTTTTCCCAGCTCTTGAAACTTCCTTTTGTGAAGTCTATTTTAATATCTAGCTTTTACGTCGGTCTGCTCTAGTTACGGTTTGAAACACCAATGTTCGTGATAGGCAGTCCCGTCGCCCAGGGGTCTTTTGTGGGATTAGACCCCGCAAACAATGCTCCAAGCTCCCTCAAATTGAAATATGAAACACCATAAATCAGTGGAGTTTTGTCAGTTTTTAGAATATCAAGCCACCTGCATAAACGTAAAGCCCCCTATTGAAGACTGTCTGGCGACGGTTCTGGTGATAGGTTCGGCGAATACTGACCGACCGCCAGCCCAAGCTAAATACTGGTTTCTTTCAACACTTGAACGTCNATACCTTAGGACCCGAACCATTGTACAGCAACGGCAACAACACCCAGACTTGTTGTGGNTCGAGCAAAAGTTACAGTTTNCTAAAAGTGAAACATCAAATAACGTAGTTTTCTACAAAGGTAATCCGTTATCTCTTACATCAACCTGAATGCAGCATAAACTGTTCTTACAAAATTAGGGGAGAAAGATTTGAACGAAACAGTTTACCAAAACTTTTCGCATACGTTTGAAGCAGTCTGTTGCATTCTTAATTTTTTCAGATTGTTAAAACGGAACTTGAATATTTTGGAGATGAGGATCTTTTTTGCCAGTTTGGCGGCCTGCGTTCCATCGTACCCATAATTGCCAATTTCACAACTCACCAGAGGTTGTGTCGCCCTGCCGTCAATGTTACGATGGTGCGAGAATACGAGCAACCTTTTTACACTGAATTTAGAAAAAACGTGTCAAGTTCAAGACTTTGCGAGTGAGTAACGTTTTAGGTTATATTGGTCAAGTCAGATTGTGAGCAGCTGTACATGACCGGCCTAAGTTTATCCGGTTGAGTATCGCTTCGCTGTTTTTAGTTACTTTCTATAAGTTTCGTCGATTAGCATTTTAAAGTCTTTGAATGATATATTTATCCTTCAATGTATTTTCTTAATTTAAATTTCCATCATGAAATACTTCATTTCAATTTATCTTTCAAATGTAAAGCTCCGACAGCTCAAAACGCGCTTGCTCACTTAAGGTGTGTTGTGTATGCACACTTGTGTGGTGTAATGCATTTTTAATCGTGCTGCTGCTTCGAAGAACAAGACCTTATGTAAACGAAAGTGTGCGAAAGAGATGTTGATGCTGTGCGCCATTTTGCAGCTTGTACGAAAAGGCACACACGCATCAGGCCAGGCTTCTGGCCAGCTGTCATTCCAATTTCGCCGAAATCGGTTATGAGAATCCCAGCTTCGCCTCCTCTTTGGATCCTTTCTGTGGAAATATCGCTGACCGTGAGTACTGTGAATTCATATTTCACGAACTACTGCAGCGACGGCATCGTAAACACCCAGAATCCTGCGTAAGCGCGTAAACACATGCAAGCGTGTGAGGACGAAAGCGGCAATAAATTTTTCTTGGACTGTTTTTTGTTATCGCCCACCCTGTCCCATAAAGAAAGCATAAAGAATAGCGATAGCGCAATACAGCCTCTCCGTTTCAGGTGTAGTGATGGCCGTATGATTGCGCTTGCAGTAGACTCAGTGCAAGGCCTCTCCTACATGCATATGCCCACAGCAACGCCTTCTCGTGGTGCTCCCTGATATCGCAAAAGCTGTTGTGTAAATGGCGCGATCGGTCTGTCCAACGGTATAATTTGGGCAGCTACTACAACGAAATGCGCGAAGTTATTCAAACCCACCTCGCATCGGTCGTCGCGCGCGTTACCAAGAACTGCTCTCGGGCTTTAGGGAGAGAGGCCAGTTTGAAAATTTCAAGACAGTTTCCCTCACCAGCTATTTAGAACAGGAGGCCCCATTTGCGCCTGATACGCATCTGGGAAGGCGAATGGGCACTGTGCAGAGTGGAAACTGGAACATCACCTCACTCACAGCACGAACTGGTCGATGAAGCGAAACGGTACTCACCGGATGTTATTGACAACTCATCGACAAAGCGTCGTGGTTCTAACACTGTAGTGGCAACTCATCTACTGTACACCGGCGTTGCGCAGGCAAAATTTTCTCTGGCTGGAGTGGGGATAGCTCTAAGCCATCAGCTGGCAAATTGGATGAATGGATTCGACGGAAGGGTGTGCCTGTTGAGGTGGAAGTTGTTAAGCCGCTCCCTGTGTTTGATGCAGGTATACAGCCCATATTCTAGTGCACTGTGCCCAGAATTCGTGGAGGAAATTAGTGATGCCTTGCGATGGGTTAAAATTAACGAACCCACGATCCTTTTGGGAGACTTCAATGCATACACTGGGTACGATGCTGGGGTATGGAGGGGTTGATCGGCCGACAAGGTGATACTGTTAATGATAACGGAAGATTCCTGCTGCAACTGTGCTGTAATAACGTACTGTGCATAATTAACACTTTCTTCTAAAAGAGGTTTGTATAGGTACACCCAGTGCAGAGATTCTTTGGGTCAACGGCCACTCATAGCATTCTGCGTAGTTTCAGCTGACTTGTTCCATTCATTGTTGGGCGTTTGTGTCAAAAACTGAGCAGAACTGTCGACCGATCACCACCTGGTGGTCTGCAACTTACGTCTTGAAAAACCAACAAAACCTACATAAACTTGCAGGACCCGGAGGTCCCACAGAATAAAGTGGGAGGCTCTGGCGGACAAAGATCTGAACAAGACCTTTGCAGACAGCATATCGTCAATTCGTACTTGTTCCGAGAGCTCCCGGAATTCACAGTAGACGCGGAGTGGCAGTTGTTGAAAGCAGCTTCACTTCATGTGCTGTTCAGGTATGCTGACGGAAACGATTCGTTGTGGCGAATAATAGCAACAGAGTAAACCCTTGGTGTGGCCAAAAGTGAAAGATGGTGTTCAAGCAAAGAAAAAGTCGCATACCAGGCATGGCTTCAGAACAAAGCCACGCCTTCTTTGCATTCGCAGTACGTTGAAGCACGAAAGTCCGCAGCCATCATGGTGCAAAACTCCAGCATGCAAGCTTGTGAGAAATTCGGACATAAAATGGCAAACTAACAAAGTGTTCTACAAACCATCTTGGGCCTTCGCGGCTGAAGATCTTATACTTTTGGATCCATCACAGACCAAAATGGTGTCTTGCTCAGCAACGCGAAGGACATCATTGGCAGATGGAGAGATTATTTCAAAGATCTTTTAAACCCGGTCACTACCACACCATCGGACACGCTGGAGGCACATTTGGAGGAGAAAAATACCATTACTGCAGTTGAACTCTTCCTGGTTGTCAAAGCATTGAAGGCGGAAGGCTGCAGGTTGCGATGAAATGCGACCTGAAGTGCTCGAAGCCTTGAACCGAGAAATTCTTTGGTTGGCTCGTGTGTGTCAAGTGTCATGGTGTTCTGAGAGGCAGTTGGGGCGATCGCCCCCCTAAAACTGGCGAAAGTAACTTTATTCACCCTGATTTTTTATAATTCAGAAAGCAGCATTCACGATATAAGGCCATTTTGTCGTCCATTGATTTGACACAGCTGTGTTGTGAAGCATACTTCATCCCTCTTACAGTAGCAAAGCCATTATGAGACTTGACTTGCAAATATTACTGAAACCGGTTTTCTATCGGTTTTCAGCTGCCGAGCTATTATGTGTCTCCAGAAACTCAAGGTAGTGTTGCAAGTAAGTGGCAATAAAACGCAGAAGTTCAAGTGCCTTGGGGTGGTATTCACGAGTGACGGAAAACGGATCAAGCAGATTGATTGGCGGATTGGTAAAACAAACGCAGTTCAGCTTTATCACCATGTAGTCACAAAACGGGAGCTTTGAAACACCGCAAAGCTGTCAGTTTTCAAATGGATCTTCGTTCCAGTGCTCTACTACGGTCGTGAATCTTGGATAATGACAGGCTGAAAGAGTGCTATCTCAAGTGAATGCGGCAGAGATGGGATTTTTGCGAAGAGTTAACGGTTTTGCACATCGTGACAAAGTGTGCAGGTGTGAAATTCGTAAAGCCCTGAATGTCGAGCCACTTTCCTTCTGAATCGAGAGATCTCAGCTTCGTTTGTGCGTCCGTGTGACCAGAATGTCCCAGGAAAGATTTGTGAGGCAAGTCCTGCGGACTACATCTTCTCCAGAAGTCGTCCAAAGACCAGGCGGAGTGACATACTTCTCCGACCTTGCTTGATACCGTCTTGGTGTGGAGCCAGCAGAACTATCTGAGAATGCTGTTGACCATGACGTATTTCTAGTCCTCCTGAGGGTGCTGCCGCCACGAACCTCCCCAGAGAAAAAGTGTGTATGAAAATGATTGAATGTTTTTTTACAGTTCGGGCCGTTGGACACAGACCTGAAGGTACAAAATGGGTTAGGGAAACCCAAAATTTAGGATGTGTGTTTCATGTTATACGAAAACCTACCAAGCTAATAGAACGAAGCTTGAAAGTCTCACAAAGTCGCACAAGAAACAATAATGCAACAACTAAGATTTTAGTAAGTCTTGTTTCAACGTTTCATAAAACAAGTGTTGGCATCGTCAGAAAAAATCGAATGAAGCGAGTTCGGGACACAAATTTGGACGGTAACTTTCACCGACACTCATTTGTTACGAAATAAGCCTGAAACAAGAGTAGGAAAAACTCACGAACAAGCAGGCATAGTAAAGGGTGGAAAACTTTGCATTTATAATCTTATTGAATAAGAAGTCAATTGAAGGTTATTTTTAGCAAATTAGATTTTATCTTCAAAACAATTGCGGATTAAATTTTTTGAGCGTTGTTTGGGTTATTCAAAATATGATTTGTTCACTGATTAGTCAGAGATGGAGATGATTAGTCACAAAAATTTCACTGTATCAGAGGTTCAGAGAAGACAACACTTAACCTTAAACTGCAAGCATTTATCTTTCCCATGGCCAAACAAAACCTTTGTAAAAATAGGTTTTGTTTCATAAAAGTAATAGGTGTTTTTTAACAAAAAAGTCATAACAACAGGATTCTGTTTGAATAAAAGCTGATGATGCAAAATATATACCCTGATATTATATAGTGTCTGATTCTTGGCTATGAAAGGATTTCTTTCGATAGAAAGTTCATCAAATATAGCTTCTAAACGAAAAGTAATTTATTTCCAAGCGATTACACACATTGCTGACAAGTAATCTGCTGTTGCAACGCACAAGCAAGTCTGGCAATTCGTAGTTGTGCTTTTTATTTTCCATTCATGGGTGTGTTTTCCATATTTGACACACTGATTTGATGTGTTCTAATGTAGAAATCATCTTCTGGAACGAGTATGCCTAATACTGGTGTATTTCATAAGTTCAAGTGGAAGCTCCACTAACCGCAAGAAAAATATTTCTCAACACAAATGCAATAAATGCAGTAATAACACTTTTAGTTTGTCTGACAAACTGTTAGTCTGCGTAAAATAAGCTGGCTGTAACATTGAAAGAAATCTTTAATTGGACTGAAACTTAGCTTGTGTTGCTTGCTGCTAGGTTTAGATCATGGGCTGGGAACTGTTGCAGTTGACTGCATCGCCTTGAACTACTTAGGCAAGTATAAGCGAAAGATGGCAATTCGGGGCATTAACTAACAGGAAAGCAACCAGCGGCAATAGAGCTCCCTCAACGAGTTCACTCTGCTACTACTAGGTTGCACTATCATTATATAAGGATAAGTGAACTACGATAATTCGCTTGTGGTGGCTATCACAGTGACTTGTTACTCATGGGCACCATCTAGCGGTGACCATTTATTTACATGTGGCG
>JGI24159J19872_10002846_pt1 | contig 21022 bp, 13 predicted proteins | sample Ectturendosymbi4_FD_19872 | JGI IMG/M metagenome (IMG submission 19872) | reverse complement strand
CCTGAATGCTTCTGCGGGCCACTGAAAACGCTGTGGCGGGCCACATTTCGCAGGCCGCTATTTGCCCACCCCTGTCTCAGCCCTTTAAATGGTTGTTTGTCTTGTTGCTAGCTTGACTAACACTTGTGATGTGTTAGAACGTATGCATCTACCCGCATTTTTCCTCACTGCAGACGTTCAGGACTTTATTACAAAATAACTCTGCGTCAGTACAGGAGGGATTTTGCACACATTGTACTTAATTCAAAACAATCTCCGTTTTTTTAAATAACTTGGACATGAAGCAAATATGGCATCAATTCCCGCTTGACTGGCCAACACGAGCAGGTTAAGGCAACAATCAACATCATCTACCATCGTTTCGTAATGTATTTCAAAGTGTCCATGAGGTGACAATGCAAGTAAGACTTATTTCAAAATATCAATTCCCCATATACCAACCGTTTGCCTCAAATTTGCGTTGTTCCGAAAATNAGCAAATTCTGTTCGAATTGATAGTACAGATAGGGCGAGATTATGATGCTAATAGGGATAGTGGGTTCANTAGAGAGGAAATTTTTGTAAAAGATTATGTATTTTTTAAANTTTCTTATGTAACAACAACTTCTAAGGTTGTTTCATTTGCATATTTTGTGCTTGTGAAATTTTAATAGGTGTTATTTATCAACTAAGGCAGGNGTGTGCAACCATGCAGCAGGGCCGGGTTAAATGCACATAACCAGAATGGGCCACGGGTCACAGCTGCATGTATCAAGCTCTGCGGGTTAGACTACTTGCTGGCCACCCACGGAAGATTGGCAACACCCTTTAAAAACCCAAATGCGTACTTGTGGAGCAACGGGTCTGTATCAGTGGTGTAGCCAGCCCAAAAATTTGGGGGGATTTTGGGGCACCAAAATGTTTGATTTTAGGCGAATAACACCATTCTGTTTAGAAAAACGTCTGTCCAAGCACAAAATGACTATATTTTCTAAATATTTGGGGGGGCATGGCCCCTTTGCCCCCCCTTGCTACGCCTATGGTCTGTATGAAGCGAATACCAGGTGCGGGTGAAATGGTATGGTCATAAGGGAAAGTAAACAGCAAACTCTTTTTCTCGTAACATACTTTTAGGTTTTTGGCCCACGGGTCACACTCTATGTAAAACCTGGACCTTTCAGCTCCCGGGTCATGGGTTGCACACCCCTGAACTGAGGTTTTCAGATATCAATGTTTGTCAACATTGACTTGTACCCGAACAATGAAGTAGGCTACATGATCCAGCTGCCTTGAGTTGCCAATCAGATTTCTTTTGTGTCGCGGTTCAACACGAAAATTTTGTTTTTCGACAAATGCTTTGATCTTTCGAGGTTTGTTTACTATCCTGTTTGAGATAAGTTCGCTACAAATGCGAAACTTCAGGGTGTCAACTGTCAGTGTATTTCCTGTGATGTGCATCTGGCTGTAACGTAACGTAGGCTGCCCTAGTACCGCAAGAAACTGTGGACAAGCAGTTCTACTCACTATAAGCCAACGACCCCCATCTAAAACTCGTATAAAGCAAATGTAGTACAGCTGGGCACATAAAGTATCTACTCGAGTCGCGACCCGTCCAAAAATGGTTCACGACCCCCAGGTTCAAAACCACTGGTCTAGTTGCACAACATGCGCAGCTCTACAGAGTAGATTTAACAATACGAAAGAAATACAATCTGAAACAGCGCATTTACGATGTAAATCTTTTGAAGCTTTCAAAAATATTTCCGCTGTAATGAAGTGACTGACTCTGTGTAGCCTACATCATTGTTGGATCGCTTTACGTCATTAATTCAGATTTTACTTATTTTCAGATTTAGGCAAAATTGAGGTGAACACTTGGTATCGTAAGAATGTGGGAAAACTAAACTTTAAATAACATAAGACTTACTTGAGTCGCCAGCTCAGGAAAACTTCTTGATTTTTCGGAAATTCTGCTTTAGCTAATTTGTGCTGCGCTCAAGAAGGATTGTGATATTTTAATAAGACGATACCACTCTGTGTTGATCTTTCTATGGCTTAAGCAGCTTTACTCAAACGAGTGTTAAAGGAGCAGTGATTCGGAAAACCTGGAAACTCAGTTTTCAAATCCATACCGTGAAAATTAGAATGTCAGTGCCATTCCGGCATGCAGAGACTAAGTTTTTTTGTGCGAAATACACAAAAAAACAACATAAAAAATTCTCTCACATCACTGACATGCTATTGAGATTTTGACTCTTCAACCGAAGTGAAATTAATTTAGTCGTGAACTGTACGCACCGTACTGCAAGTAACTGAACGTGTAATCTTCCCATGGCTCTCTCTAGTCTAATTAAAATGATTTGCCACCCATACTCAGTAGACTTCTTAAATACATCACTGCACTATGACCACCCACACTAGAGTAGCACATGCAAAAATCTTCAGCATCAAAGAGACATTTGTAAACATGTTAACTGGTAAATGTTTTCTACGTACTGTATATCAAATATGTATATTCAAACACAACCAATATACCTGTGCAGAAACAGTTGTCAAACCCAATGCGCAAGAGGTTAGCGACAGCATTTTGTTGAAAGCTTCAATAAATAGCATACCTAGCAGCATTTGCAGGTACCGAACTTTATGCTGCCCCTAGCATGGCACAAGTTTCCAACTCTTTATCAACTTCCTATGAAAGAGCTGGGAAGTGAATTACTGCAACATCACTCGACCTAAGACGGAAACAGAGAAGACTTCAAAACGTTAAAGGTTGCTGATCAGCATGTGCAGATAGACGCAAACTACGTTGATCACAAATCATGAGTAGCGCAGAATAGCAACAAAGGAAATCACTGTCGACAAGGGTGTCTGACAAGTGGTGACCTGTAAATGAACCTTGACCGTACGAGATATTTGAGCCTTGATCGTTACTTCGCTTAATCGATGATGCCATTGCATGAGGGTGAACTCGTATGGTCATCGATTTCATTTACAAAGTTGAATTTTGCATTGACGGTCCCTTCTCGATAAATCGAAGGGTTACGAAATCTTGCACACATTTCAAGGCTATGATAGACAGGTTGCAGTGATTATCGTTTCTGCCACCAACGTTCTTCTAACTAGCTTTCACAGAGGTACAAACAAGACAGAAAAGCCTTTGTGTGGTGATGTTGAAGACAATTGTGTATCCTAAAGCATTCCTTGATATATTTACTGATTCCCTTTAAGCAGAGAAGGCCGCGTTTAACGTCCCCTTTGTGATCTGAATAAACTGTTGTAAACCGTGCTGTTTTAACAAAATAATAAATTTGAATGCTTTATGCAATTTAAAAAACACCACGAACCCCGAGAAACATTTTATTCTTCAGTAAAAAGTCGTACTTCTTTTTGATGTTAGTAAACGACTAAAAAACGTACATCAACAAATGTATTTACAAAACCAAGTGTCGTCAGACTGAGAAGCGTTATTGTTGTTTAAAGGCAAAAGACTAACTAACATAAAAAATACCACTTGATTGTGTAAAATCCTTCCAAAGCGAAGCTGCAATAGTGCCATAAGAATACCTTTGCTAACCTTCAATTTCCGTTCACACTTGCGAAGGTTGCGTGGCCATTAACAGTGGTTTCACATCAAGTGTGGGCCCAGCCATGCCGTTTCCATCGAAGACTGACACCCCGTGCTTGATTCAAAGTATAAACGCAAGCGTGCGTAAACTAATCGATCAGTAAATCAGACTCGATACAAAGCGGTTTTGATAGAAAATATCTTTTAGTTGAAAAAAGCGCTGAAAAGTCAAGTAAAGAAACTAATGCGTTTCTATCACTCTTTCATACACGCAAAATCGTCTGAAAGTGGGTGAACTTCGCGAAATTCGACAAGCGATAACATATTGACAAAACCGTACATGCATCTGCTCGCTTTCAGACTCCCTATCCTGTACTTCAACCATGCATCAGTGTCATCGTGACTTGCGAGTGAATAACAATGATCAACACCTACTGGAGGGTTTTTAGAATATGACAGATCACACACCACCTACTTCTAGAGCCTAATGGAAGTAAATTCTCGTAAATCTTCGTTTACGTGAACAGAAGAATTCTGACAAGCGAACCGGGAGACTTCACTGAATGCGACGGTAATTTGAGTTCTACAACAAACATCTCGAATATGCCACGCATTGTAACAGAGCTTGACACGTCTGCCATAAGCTGTAGTTATAAGCGAGTTGTGAAACCCTAGACACCGTTCTTTGTTTGAGTGGTCGGGTGATATGGACTAAAATTGTTGGACAAGAAGCGCATGTTGCCTCCGAAAACCACTTGAAAGGTCTCCGCCCTAGCTCGGTCATCACCTAAGTATTTTGGAATTGTTGGCTCTACACGACCACAATCGATGCGACTGCGAGGGAACACTCCAACACAGTTGACAGTACACGCCTTGTCGACTGTTTTTTTTTTTCAGAACAAAGTACCACACGCCTGTACCGAACAGTGCGCTGCAATCTAGAAGAGAAAACTTCCTACCACACGGTTGGCAGGGTTACATGTGAATAAGTCGTTACTGTTGGCTCCTTTTGCGCCGATTCTAGGACGTGGTGTTGTATAAGCTCCTGGTGAATAATGTCACAACTCGAGAACAGGATTTAGCAACAAGTAGGGTTGTTGTTTGGCAATTTTGGATATCCCACAAGATTTTAAGGGATATTAGATTAAATTTTGTATAACGGGTTTTGAAAAATTCAAAACTGAGTAATGATTTGTGAAGTATATTTGATGGGCAACAACTGAATGCATAACTTTACGCAAAATTCTTTCTCCGCCTCATTTTGTTCAAACGTAGCACATATAACTTGGCGATTTCACTGGAAAAATAAAATTGCGTCAAACTACTGTACTGTAGCAAAAATGGCTTTGACTCTCAACGAGCGACATCTAGTTAACAACGATTCTTTGAGCAAACAGGCAGGCCTATTGCTGCACAGTGATTTTCAGAATCAAACAATATAATACCTAATAATTTTGGGGTTTCCGGCTTGGTTACCCGGCAAGCCTATAACATTCTGTCACATTAAAAAGTACACTTTTGGCATCCTCATTGGCCTCGAAAATGCAGTTGACAGTTTGACACAATAACCTGCACGCAGTATGTTACTTGTTACAGGACGAACTAAAAGCCTATGGTAGCCGCGGTGCAGCTTTTATTATACTTGCAAGTTATTTCAAAGCACATGCCAATATATTCATACGGAATCCAACTACACAAATAATATCTCAGGTTTTCTATAGGCTTTCGAGGACTCTGCTTTCATCTTTTTGCGATGATTCAAACTTACGTATATCTATATTTAAGTAACTTCACGTGAAATCGATTTCCTATTGAAAATTTGCCATTGATTCCTTGCTTCCTTCACCTGTGGAGTGAAGTTACAGTACTTGAATACACAACTATACGTAATCCTTTTTTTTAAATCTTTTTCATCCTCTCGTTTCGAACGTATTTTGTTAATGATTCAGCTTAGTTCATTCCTAAAATGATGCAAACATATTTAACCAATAAAATTAGAGCCAACACAAGAAACAATAAATGTACGGTTTCAAGCAAAAAAACAACTAAATAGATTCATCACAAAAACTAAACCATAGTATGCTCTAAATCTCATCAGGATGTTTCTATCACTACAAGCTTTCACAATATTTCTGATGTAGCTATGTTAGATTTGGTCTACGTTGTTATTGGTGTAGCCAGCAGAACCTGCATTGTTAATCTTTCTTTATTAAGTTTTCCGGAGTGATATTTACTGCAGTCTGTACTGACCCCAATCGCCTCTCCTCATGTGTCTAGCTCAGTTGTAACAGAACTTTTGCAACGGACGGACCTCTGAGTACGTTAATTTTCTTGCGAACCGCAAAGCCCTGGTTGCTTATAGTTTAAGAAAACGTACCATCTTACAAAGTTGACGCAATACAGAAATTCTTATTTCAATTATGAATCAACGAACTGAAATCAGAAGCAATGTAGTTGTGAATTTAACCGACAGTTGTGTAGGATCTGGGGGTTCAAGCGCACCCCCAAAAGTTTTGATTTGTCGAGGATTTGGGCAAAATCTCAAAAACATTGGGCAAAGAAGCTTCGACATTTTTTAACAATATTAATGAAATTATACTTCCTTGTTACTGAGTGTATAAATTAGCTATATCCAATCCGCGGGCCGCATGCGACCCGGACGAAAGTTTTGTGCGGCCCAGTTTAGGTTTTCGTTGCAGTAAAAGTATCCTATATACTGACAACTTGTCCTTATTTAATAATCTTGAATTTGACATTTTTGTTGCAGATGGTCCTCAGTGCCACTTTATCACGTTTGTTACCATTGTACTTAGGATTCGAACGCTTTCAGGACATTAGCTTTAGCTAAATTTAGTTTTCGAAGATCAAAGTAGGCCATTCAATGTGAGGTCCTCGTTGATATGTTATTCAATGTGCGGCCCTGGTTAAGATGGTGACATGATTTTTGGTCCAGTAAGCCATTTGGGTTGGACATAGCTAGTATAAATAAAAGTTAACTGTGTCATAGAAAACAAGTTAAATATAAAATCAGCGAAATGTTTCTATACTTCGTGTTATAGTTTGTGACTCACTTCAAAGTTTTGGCAAAAGAATGCATTTCATTTATGTGCTTTATTAAAGTGTAGGCTACACTGAGGCAAACAAATATACTGCAGGGCACCTATTTCATATTAGTAGAGTCTATGCCGGGCAAGTATAGAAAAGCTTTTGTTTTTAATTTTAACTAGTGTTTGCATGAACACATTTTCCCATAGTTTGTTGCATGTTGCATATATGTGCAGTTGAACAGACAATATTGTGAGACTCACGGCGTATTCATAAAATAAATAATATGATACATGCCACATTAATGTCTTTAGAGAAGGAAGCAGCTTCAGGGCTACGTTAGCTAGGTCTGAGGTTCTTTGCTGACACCAACAGTTGGAATGTGAATGGAAAACCTCAAACTGTGGGGGAGATTGCAGGAGTATTGAGATAACTGGTTTCTGACAATGTTCTTGCATAGCCTAGCGTACTTTTTTCAGTTAGGTTATTAAGAACCAAATTTCAAGTAATAAATTTTTCCATTTTCAAGTCTATGGCAACTTGGCAGAGGAAAATAGAATGTACCTTCAGCTACAGAAAATTTGTAGGGAGAAATTTTGTCGCATAAAAGTTTTTCGGCAAATTTGGGGAAATTCTGGCAAAATATCCTTTGCACCCCCAAAAAATTGCCTGCACCTACATCTGTTAACCGATACAAAGTTTTTGACCAAAGTGTTTTTTCTATCACGTAAGCTATTATATTCGCGAAAGACATGCTTCACCTTCGCGACCACCAGGTTGCGAACCACCTCTTCGTGCATTGTGGTGCTACGTCAAGAAGATGGCTATTGGGGACGTATAAAGAAATGGACCAGAAGTGCTGGCTGATACATGACTGCAACTTGAGTTGCAACACATCGCAACTACGATATATGTTACCCAACTACCACTGGAGTAGGAGGCGGAGGCGCAGGAGTTGCAAGCGCATGATTTGGTGAAANCCCGGGCAAAATTCCTTAAAATCCGGGAAAAATCCTGTAAAATCCGGGCAAATTTTCTGAAAACCTTCACGAACTCCCTGAAAATATGAGCAAATATGGCGCCCAACATCATTTGATTTGAAAAAAATGTTGCCCAAAATGACATGAAGAGCTTTTTTTTGGAGGTAACTTTTTTGGAGTTTTTTTCAGGCAAGTTTGGGAGAATTCAGGCAAAAGTCCTTCGCACCTCCTATAATTTGCCAGCTCCTACACCTATGCCAGCTACGATCTCTTGGTGCAAAGTAAGCAATGGAGTTTGTTTAACTCACCTTGTGCTATTCATTCTTTGTTATTTGCGCCACGTGAATTTTTTCATTATGTTTTGCTATATATTTTATACAAGACCCTTTATTTTATACAAGACCCGCAAAAGACTTTATATCTTCTTGGACTACTTCATCCATACCTCGCCAGCTTATAGAGCTAGAAAGGTGTTCAAACCCTCTAAAGATGCGGAACGTCTTCTAGTTTCGATAAAAAAAAGTTGGGAAGTTTTGGATTTGAGTTTTTTGTGGGTTACGTCATAATAGGGGCAGGATTATTTTTTTAGGCGCACTTCATCTAGCTCATCTGGCCCTGAGCCTCAACAGTTCCCAACCCTTCTTTGACCATGTACCCCTTCAGCATTTCAACAGATGGGCATGTACCGTAAACAATTCTTATGACAAAAAGGCTGAGTAAAATAACGAAAATCCACTGAATAATGAAGTGGGCCAAAAAGACTTAATCCTTCCCCTATTGTGATGTAATCAACAGAAAACCTTAAATCCAAAACTTTCCAACTTTTGTTTTAATCGAAACTAGCAGACTTTCCGCACCTCTAGAGGGTTTGAACACTCCTCTAGCTCTATTGGCTGGAGAGTTATGGCAGAAATAGTCCAAGAAGATATATCGTCTTTTGCGGTCACTAAAGGGTTTTACAGACACTGAAGTTTCTCTTTCTAATGGGGATTAACCTTCTTCATCTGTCTGTGATGTGACATTTTTTTAACTTGTTTTTATATCTTATAATCATTTGCATTGTGAAACAAATGTACATTCATTTCAGTGTTTGTTCTCTCCACGCCTCTGAAATTAAATATCTCATCATAACTATGTGTAGGCATGCACTCATCTGTAGATATCATGTGTTTGTTTTTTATCAACTTGTCTTTTCTTTTCACATGACTACTGATGATAACACTGGAAGTTGTATTGCAGGACTGGACTAGATGACCTCTTGGTCTTACACCAATCCTTCGTGACGAAGAAGCCAGTGAATGTTTATCGCTCGTGTCGAAATTGCTTTTAAATTATGTTATAGCTCCTGCATTAGCTTATATTCTACACCAGAGGTCCGCACATACTTTTTGGAGAGGCCCTAAGATATAGTTCGAAATTTTCAAGACGGAAACATTTCGTGAGCATACAATTTTGTGGAAATTGCTTCATAGTTGAATATCAATTATAAGATTACTATTGACTGCAGCAAATTTCTTGTAAAAATTGTATGAAACTTAGCACGTAAAACAGTAAATGATTGCATTTATTTTGTCTAGTAAGAATGCCAAATTTAAAACGTAAATCTAAATTATTCGCGACACAGAGTGGAAGGTCTCGAGACCCAAATTTGGGTCGCGACCCACTATTTGCGGACTGGTGTTCTACGCAATGCTGTAGGATCTATTGACTGTGTGAACCATCCTTTTGTCGCAAAAAACAATACACTTACAACTGTTCGGCTTATTGCTCACTCACTAGGCGATTTAAGACACAGTTTTACGAGCCAGCTGCATGTGTCTCTAGACTTCTTTGTCAGTGGGCCACATAAGCTGTTACACAACAGTTCGAGGATATCTTACGTAATGTGACTGTTTCTGGGTATGTTACATCTACTAAATCAACAAATTTTTCGTAAATGTATAATTTTTTAATTACATATTGACAAAATGGCTTTGACCCGCGCGCCGTATTTTGGAGACCTTGTGCTACACAAAGCGATTCTAGAGCAGAAAAAGCTTTTGTGCACTTAGCTGTGCAATTATCACAAAATTTTGGGTATTGTTTTCAAATGTGAAAGAGTCGTCTACCTGCAGACAAGCAGCAGCAGTAGCAGCTTTTCACCGGTTACGGTACGTTACTCACATTTTCAAAAGCTTTTTGGGCGCGGATAAAAAGTACCTCAGTTGCTTGTGTGACTGCAGCACACTGTGGTTTCCATGTTCATCAATACTGGCGAGCCTCAACCGTTTGGTATGGCGTTAAACAAATTGTTGCCTACAACAAAGTTTGAGACGAAGATTTTGAGTGTGATTAAACGTTGCAGATGCGAACAGATTAAAATTGCGTTTAACTTCACCGCGCATGCGTTTATTCAATATCTACTCAATCACACTATACTTTACCATCTGTTGCGTGAAAACTACACTGATAGTGAAATTTCACTGAGTCAAGAAAAGCAACTCCCATCTCCCACATTTCAGAGAGTTCAGCAAGTACTGAGCCGTTTTAACTTGACGACGAGCCGCAAAAATTTGTAGACTTACGAGAGAGAAAAGATTTAGCCTAAAACTTCTTGACCAGGCTTGGAAATCTTTGGTCAAGTTGAAAGCAAATCACTGAGACAGATCGACGACGTGCTTGCTCTGAACGGGCTTGTTACCAGTAGAAACATGGTGGCTACCATTTACATGGAATTACTGGCACTGGCTTAAACTAAATACTATGAACTTCTAGGAGCAACGACCATGTACCATCAAGTCAGTTGGTTTTCTTTCGTCATTTGACTTTACCAGCTTTACACACTACGTATCCTGGAAAGAATATTTCTAAAAAACGCTGACCTGGGACGACTCTGCATGCGTTTCCTGGCGGCTCATCATCACAGCATAATATAAACGCCCCAATAACCGATTACATCGTTAACCTTGCGACATTTGCTTTGCACTCGAAGATTTTTGCAAACTGCCTGATGACCTCGCAATGGGAGCATGCCGCGCGTGCAGCTACTCGGAAAGCGATACGCCGTGTAACCGGGCGCTTGCCCTGGGTGGAAAAATTTGTGGTAACATGACGCCGGCCTCTGTTGACAAGTGTGCGCGAGAGAAATCGAAAAGCACCAGTGAATTCGATCGCACTGACAGTGCAGGTGATACACAAATTCACGACTGACTGACGTACAGCCGAAGAAAGCTTGGCCGGCTTTTCACGAAATGTCTTCTAGAAACGGTCTTCGAGTCACCGGAACGGGTTCGTTCTGCGTGGACTACCTGAAAGCACATTTCGAATTGGAAGTCATTGCGTCAGTGCAAACGTGCTTTTGAAGCTTTCTGCGACTTGCAACGAGTGCAGTTTCAAGCTTCGTGCGGGCAGTCCTCCTCAAGCAGTCAATCGCAAACGTGCAGAGCAATGTTCGTGACGCTGCAATTTTCCAACTGCGCAAAGGGCGTGGAGCGACCTCACCGATTTCCCACGTTGCTCTCGTCCTTTTCTCACGGACGTGTCACTCCTGTGCTGCACCAGCTGCCGAACCGCACCACAAGCAATGCGTGCATATAAAAGCAATGCATTCATTACAAAGACTTTTACGAAAAAGCAGTGTTCGGTATCAAACGGTTTTCTGCAAACGTTGCTGCACAAACACACACTAACAGGAGGATGTATTAGGAAGAAGTGAGAACGCATGATACACGTTACACGCAGAAGTGATTTCATTGAAATGATATTTAATTACAATAATTTTACAGAAGTAATACTGAAGCGGTAATGATTTAGGAATACAAAGTTATGTATGTGTTTACAAATGAACATGGTGCCAGTTTTTGTCGACTATTCTGAAACAAGCAGAATGCAAGGCACAAGGCTTTATACAACTGGGAAAAGCAGTATTTTCAGACAAAACATGCCACAGATTGTTACTTCGCTAGGCTCACAATACAGCACTAGCTCTGTTGGTGAGCGAACGAAGATCAGAAAAACGAGGGATAAAAGTCATGGCTGCAACTACTCCTTCCACAAGCAGATCGAGAACTATGGCAAAAACACTGCGACAGCACCATACTGCATGCATCATTTGATCAACGAACAAAATCCGTGCTTCTCAAAGTAAACGCTACAATTTCTCTTTGCTTAACATGTGGGTTCAAAAGGAAACGCATAGAACAGTGTTTCTCACCCTTTCAGAGACAATGACATCCATCGCCCCTTGTTCCATCAATAAAAACAGACACTTGTCTTGACGTAAGTCGAAAAGTAACCACAAGGTGGCTCGCGACATGCATATGTTGAGTGAGTGAGTCATAGAGTGAATACGAACTGTGAAAGCACTGCTGTGATAAATACTTATTGTGCACGAGACTGTACGTTTCTGTACAAATGCAATATACGTGGAAAAGTTTACGCTGAAAAAGCGCTCATTTAAATGCGTGGCTCGATCGCCGTCCAAATAGTCTGCGGGGGTGTGTTGCTGAACTGCGAAGGATGTAAAAAGATTTTAAAAAATATGTCAAAAATTGTCAGCATCTCGAATGCTTCGAAATATCAATGCACGAGTACGTCCAAAACACCTCGAATTTTCCTGCCACTTGATGCGATAATTCTCCACAAAAGGTCAAACGTTAAGTTGAGCTACGTCCAGATTTCATTTGAAAATATAAGTTTTTATGTACAAAAGCCGCAAACATCTTGACGCGCTGAACGCACAGGGGGCAGCAACAGGGAGCATTGTTGCGGCGACCAGCGACTCGAAAGGAACAATTCACAACAACACGCACGAGTAGGTCTATGCTGTCTGTTTCGATATAGGGGCTTGTGCTAACGAATGTCTATTCGAATCGTTCCAAACAATTAAAGAATAACGTTTAACAGCAAACCTCTCGCTTCAAACAAACAAAGCATAAGGTTTACAGCTCAACACGCGTCAATAAATTCAGCGACGTTCGTAGGATGTACAAAGCACAGCGGTGGTGATCCACAGGCATCCTACTATCATATCAAGCAGCTCGTTCGCGCCTTTCGAACAGTTAAGCATTGCATGCGGGGCGCCGAAGAAATATGTTCAAGGATCCATGAAAGACACGGAAATGTATCTTGTTCCTTTGGTGGTGCGAAGGCCTTCGTGGTAATGCGTCAGTCTTCCGGGATGGATCAGGGCGTGGCCTTTTGGAATGCTCAATACCGAGCAGTTGTACCTCAAAAAACGGCATCCGCCACCCTGAAAAATAAGCCCAGCGCATGTTTCATTCGCACGAATTCGGGGACCCGTGACGTCGGCATTGAATTGCTATCGCGCCCATACCTCGTAATCTACACCGTGAGTGTTGAGCGCAATGTTCATCGTCCAGGTCGCCGAGTCATGATGAGGCCGCAAGAAGGGTTGCTCGTCAGGCTTGTAGCGCACCACGAACATCATGATGGAGTGAGCCTGCGAACGAAAACGACGAACAACTCACTACTGTTGCACGCGGACGGGCGCCTAAAGGCGGCAAGCTTCTCCATATTGGGAAAGCTTGGGTTAAAACTATTGGCACCAGGCCATAGGGTTCAAGTCGAGCGTTATATGCACCACCAGCAGATGGCATCGTCAAATTATTCGATACGATAAATACAGCAGCGGTTCTAAAACATACACAATATTACCTAATATCAGGGTTTCGGTGTCGGAGCCGCAAGAACACCAGGAGTCGGATTTTTTTATCCGACTCCGGAAGTCCAATTGAATCATTTTTTACATCGCACTCCTAAGTTAGGAATCCTAACTCGTGCCTGTTCAAATGGTACAATTACATTTGAAATTATTATTGAAACAGAGAATTCTTGCTGTGCACCACGATTTCCATTGACTGCTGGTGGCTAAAAATTTGTTGACAGCCAAACTTCATTCACGTTAAGAAGTCGGAAATTTCGGAAAGTCGGACATTTTACCTCCGACTCCGCAACACTTGTTGTGAATATCAAATGACAGTGGAAAATATTTCCGATTGTCTTTAATGGCAAAGAAGATAGTTTTCTGGACCAAACCGAAACTACACGGTAAAGAACTACGGTCTAAATTTAAAAGTAGAAAAGGTGCAGTAGAACCTTTCAATTGTTTCTGCAAGGTCAAAGCACAGTATTTCTTTACTTAGGAAATCAAGTGACAAGTAATGCAAACGCAAGAAATACTAAGTAATAAATATTGGTGTGTTTCCCCCATCGCTACTTGGTGTCTCTGTTGTCTGTTTAGAAAGTAATGTTGCGATCGGAAATCCCGAGCGGCATATGCGCAAAGCTTCGCACCGTGGCAGCAAGTAGCAGTAGAGATCACCCGACGAGATCACTCTATTATTGCTTGTTCGCGCCACGCATATATATTTTTGTTCTTCGCGCACATCCCGTTCGTGGTGAATCACACAATCAACGCAACACCACCGGAGAGGTTGCAACAGTAACAAGTTGAAGGTCGAACGTCACTGGACAACAAAACTATACAGAAATTGCGCAGGAGTGACCCGAGTAACGTCTTATAGGTTTTTCACAGCCATACAATATTATTTCGCTTTAAAAAAATCATTCGGTTTAGCAAAGTGAGACTTAGAAGTCTTGCACAGCCGTACAAGAAATAAAAACATAATAACCAATGTTTTAAAAATATAATATTAGTCGAAAATTAAACTAAATTTCGTTTAAACCAGTGGTTCTTGCATTATTATATTCTAATACGGCTTAACCTTTTGCTTTTCATTAATGAGTTCTTCTGTGTAGAATTTAGGAGTTCTTAAACCTGGGGTTGAAAAATCTTCCGCGTTAGGTTAATACCGTTTTACGAAGAGCAAAGAGATACAGTCTACTGTGGCACTGCGAACAACCAGCAAACACCAACTGTTTCGTAGTTCTTTGCTTGAAACGAGCAATTTTCCTTCAAAGGGGCGTTTTGAAGCGTGGACCTTGCACACCGAACGTTCAACTAGCCGATGACTGCGAGTTCTGATTCACTAACTGCAATTGTTTCATTAAATGAGCGCATTCCTCTAGGTTGGTTGGTGAACTAAGTGTTGCGTAGTTGCTTGTAAAGTGACTTGCTACCATGGTCAGTGGAGATTGCATCTGCCGCTGGAAAAGCTGTTAACGGCTATACCGAGGTTCTCCTGCGAACATAGATACTTTAATCAGTGAATCTAATTCACTCGGATGCGCGACGTGACGAAAGCCTATCTCGGGCTTGCGGCTGCTTGAGACACAAAACAAGCTGGTGAGTTTTATTCCGACTCTAGAATTTATTGCTTTCAATTTAACTTTTCTTTCAAAAGCGCATTATGGCTTTTCTAACGAAGTCCAGCAATTCATGCTTATGCTGCGTGAACGGTTACTGCCCAGCAGGAAAGCTCAAAATCACTGCGTTTCCATGGTCCCTTCTGAGCAGACGAGACGGTCCAGTGACTTGGTGAATCAGCAGAATTATTGGGTCAACAGTCGGCCTATTAATCGAGGTGAACGGGCGCCGGCTGAGACGGTGGGTCACGTGACTTAAATGCGGCAAGTTGCTGGTTTCTCCGGTGGGTCTGAGACTGTGCGGTTTGAAGATGTGCGAGAAGTTACCAGCGCAGAGTTGACGTCCATTGGCGAAACTACAGTACGATTGCAAGTTAGCATGCATTCACAAGTCGAAAAAGTGGTAATCTTGTGCAGCATTATTGTGCAAACCAGCTTAGTATGCGGTTACCACTGAATACTTGCATCATGGACAAGATTCTGTACGTGGAAATAAGCCATAACAACAAACATTATGCTTAACCTCAATAGTCCAATGCATCCTAAAGCATTATCACTTGTATTGTCACTTTACTTTTATAGCATCCAAAACCCCTTTGACCCACCCAAAGGTTTCTGGACTTTACGAAAAGCTGCTCCCCACATCCCTTGTATGGCATACACCTGTCACGTTCGATTAATTTCATATGCAGGTTGACGTATTTCATCAAAGACGTGTAGAACAGGGGTCACCCACCTTTTTGAAACTGAGAGCTACTTCTTGGTACAGATTCATGCGAAGGGCTGCCAGTTTGATACACACACTTCAGAAATAAAAATTTGCGCAATTTATCTTCATATTATGTTATCATNAATAATAAAAACCAAAGATATTCGTCAATGTGAAGACACTGATCATGTTCATGCTGTTGTCAGAACAGGCCCGTGGGCGACCCACATGGTCCGTACGGGCGACCTGGTGCCCGCAGGCACTATGTTGGTGACCCCTGGTGTAGAATAAAGCAAAACATCCACGCTTCTCAGTAATACCCAGCGCACTCGGTGATGAGCCACTGCAGCAAACGCACAAAACGCCGACTTGCGTCAGCTGGGGAGACATATCTTTGGCCGTACATGGAAACGTAGTCAATTAACAGTTCACAACAAATGCGTTCCATTGTCCGTAAGGATGGGCCACTGGCCTCAACAGTAGGTTTTGTGCGCCCGCTAACGGCCGAAAATTTTTTATCTTATCAAACAGGCCATAACTCGTTCAAAGTAATTGTGTAGTGTTCTGCTGTAAACAACGTCACTAACTTTTACAATGACGCTGGTCGTAATGAACAATGCTCTCTGGTGGAATATGTCGCTCTGGTTAAGTGGTAAGTGCACTGTGGTCCGGGCAATACAGGACCGTGGGAACTGAATAGTCACAGTAAATAAACTATACTGTTTTTTAGACTTATGATAGGCTCGTGTAAACAAGACTAAGACTTGTATCTTATAAGTCTGCAGTAAATTATGGCTACAGATGTGCAATGGCTGCACTTACGAGTATTGCTTATACTGCTTATTATACTTGCTTATGCTGCTCGAACGTGTTTAATTGCATATTAATTTCAAATGGAACAATCGTTTTTATTTACGTTTGTAAATGCTCACTTATCTGGTCACAAATCTGTGTTTCGATAATGAGTACTTGCAATATTTATTTCAATCTTGTGTTGTACATTAGCACATATATATTGCCCTATATTGCCCAACTGATCTCCATGGTCAGAGATATTTTTGGAAACATACAGCCGACAAGAGTTCCCTAAATATAAGTGCCCGAATTTTATGCAATTTCGTTACTTCGCTAGAAAGTGCGCGACGGCGAAGGCTCTAGAAGTCAAACACTATCGACATTAGTGCACACAAAATTATTTGAAAAGAGGCTGTTGTGGGAACAAAAGTAACTCCAGACACGTTCACAACGGTTCAACCGCACGGACGAAGAATCACAAAAACTTAACAGCAGTTTAAACAACAAGGCACACTTGTATTTCCGCACAACAACCATTCGTCGGTATTTTTGTTTAACATCAGTTACACTTGTAATAGTGATTTCTTTTAGCGTTCCGTAAGTTACTTAGTTGTTCGAGATGCAAGGATGACGTTGTGGGAAACATTTTAATTCGTATTTGGTTAAAACGAAAGGCGCAGGGTTGCAGCAGCGCACGGGCAAGCAGAGACCAAAACAAGCGCTTTGTGAAACCAAATGCTTTTAGATCTGCAATGGTTCAGTGTCTGTCAGTGAATGAAAGGCATAGCCGCAGAAAGTGGGGAAAAGCTACTCTCCAGGAGGTGAAAATCAATAGAAATAGTGCGAAAATCAGTGTGAAATCGCGCAGAATTTGTTAAACATCGAAGTAAGTCTTACTGAAATTTGGGTAGAATTATCAAAAGTTGAGTAAACGCCTTGTGACGATTTTACTAGAGCTATGTACATACAACAAAAAAATTGCGAACGTTAGTATATTTCACGAACCTTCGTATCATAACCTGGATACATTTTGTACACCATCTTGGCGGGATAAGTGCTCATTAAGTGCAACCATTCCTTCTCGTATCCAATCTGGTTCATGTGGATATCAATCGTAGGAACGTTCTCGTACCCTCCAGCCAATCTGTTGTCCTGGCAACACGTGAAAGTGCGAGTGACAAGTTTTCAATGAGTTTTCGCACGAAACACAGAAAAGCACCTAAATGAGTGAAGTAGTTTGAGCAATACTCACCGCTAACAGCTGCTTTCTGATTTGCCAACGTCAGCGCGAATGATAATCGAAAACGTTAACAAGCTAAGCAAACGAACATGCGCATAGGTTTGAAATACCGACTCTAGCGAAGAAGTTGTTAAGAACAAACTTGCAGCTTTATGAGTAGATGCTTCTCCGAATTCACCACCAGTCATATTTTAAATTCATCCTCGTCGCTTGTCCAGGTTCAGACGAGAAAACAGTATTCGTTACATTTGGCAGCTGGAGCACCTGTCGCATGGTTTGCCACAACACATTCATTTACAGCAGGGTCTCAAACTCAAATTGCTCCGAGGGCCAAATGAGGACTTATAGAGTAACCCGAAGGCCGCATTATGACGCTAACCCCAAAATGGCAGTACCTGAACTTTACTAGAAACAGCTTTTGCATCTTATTTCCTGCGAAAGGTATCGTGAGTTATAGGCAAATAATTTCTAGCCGTTTCAACGCTCATTAAAAGGAACTTGTTCACTAGCTGGTCGAGCACTTTTAAACAACGGTGAATAAACTAAACAACGTTAAAGTTAATTATTTGAAATTCCCAAAAAGCATCGCGGGCCGCACAAAACGCCTTCGGGGGCCACATGCGGCCCGCGTGCATGAGAACCCTGATTTAAGTTTCAGTTCGTATAACGGAGGTGCAACACACATCTTTAGATTCGTGTCCTGATTAAAAGCGAAGTAAACCGCCAGAAATTGAGAGTGCTCAGTGGAAACATGCAAATGCAAGGTCCGTCGTTTCATCCAACCGACAGTGTTTTGGGGTTACATTCGCAACGGAAAGAGAATATCGCAATACTTCGCTTTGCTCAAACTACGGCCACTTATTCTCAGGAGGAAAAGCACTGGAAAATGATAAGAACACTCACTAATCACAGAACTGCTTCAGAAACGATTGAAATTTCATGGCAGTCCTTAAACCGTCATAATGCGCGTCTTCTTCACTTCTTTGTTCCAGAGCATCGAAAAATATCGGGCGACTAGTCGTGCATAGCAAGCTAGACTCGTTGACCACGAGTGCAATGGAAAGGGGGCTCAGTTTGCTCGGGCACAACTGCTGGGTGCACTTGACCGATACAACTGCTTGAAAACTGCACTTGACCGATACAACTGCTTGAAAACTTAACTAAAATACTAACTTCGTTTCTTCCGTTCGACCATTTGCCGTGTGATTCCATGACGTCGACGAGTGTGTCACACATCTCATGAGTAAGGAGTGGGAACATGAAGACGTCAGGGCACGGCTGGTGCACGTCAGTGTGCGGCAATGTTGCGTTCCAAAATCCCGGATGTATGTATTTATCTTCCCAGTCCTGGAAAAATTAAAAGTACAGGTAATGGAGCGCATAACTAAGCGTCTAAAAGCCAAATAATTTGACATCAACCAGATGTCACACAAAAAATATTTATAATAAGATCTGATATCACTCGAAAATATTAGGGATACTGGACGGAGATCACAATTATAAGACTCCGTCGAATGGTTACATTTATACGAATCCGTTGTACGGTTAGGACAGCACAGTGGTCTGCATTTGAACTTTTTTTCTAGTTTTCCATCATACTTTTTGCGACAGTCGCTTGATAAATGTCGAACATAGTGTATGTGACATCTCTAAGCCATGCGCATAGGTTTGCATCTCATTTTAATAGCTTCAAACGCTGTATCAACAAATTCATGTGTAGCAGATTCTTGAAAATGTTACAATTGCGCAACCTTGAGAGTTTAAATGAAAAACACCGGCATGAAGAAATTTACACGATGAAATAAAGTCCGAATATCACAGGATAAAACGCCAGCAAGACAAAGAATCTTCGCCGTGACCTACGTAACGCAACTGTATGCTCAACAGACAATGAGTAAAATTCTATTCGGACAAGGCTGAGCATGTCAAAGTGCAAACAGCACGAATTACGCTGACAACTTGCCGTAAAAATAAACGCTTCGCGGTCAGCACTGTGCACAGAATATGTGACAGGTAGAATGAAACCACAGCGGCAATTTAACTGGTTCCAGCCCTTCTTGCGTTTCATCAATAACCAGCTTTACGGGCAGAGTGCACCCAAACCATATTCATCGCCGTTTTTCTACACAGTAATATCGCCACCTGCGCGACGTCTCCGCCGAAGCGAAGACAACTGCGCACGTGACTGTCTGCACGCGGCCACGTCGTAACGTTTTTGGCGCGGACGCCGCTTGGGTCACTGGTAACCACAAGTCACTTTCATCCGTTAACAACCGCAAATCTTCAGCGTTATCGCTGTTGTCGACCAAGTTTCTTTTGTTCACAAAAGCGGTTGAGAAACTAACTGCGTAATACCGGCTGAGCACAGCTTTGCATATAATGTGTTTAAAAAGAGGTTTTCGCCCGTTCGACATGTCCTGGACGATAATCGCCGATTATCGCCAACCAATTACAAAAAACATCAAGAACAACGATATCAGCAATGAATTTAAACGCGCAACTTGATGTCGACGAAGGCAGCAAACGGTTCACGTGCCAGGGACATGATTATCGAAAAAATGTGTCTGACAATGCATGACAACCTGTGACGATTGATGAAAAAAGACGGAACTTGCTGTCGATGCGAAACCTCGCCTAAAGATACGCATTGTTCAAATAATTGTTCACGTCCACAAACAAACAGTTGGATGCGGTAGCAACGCCACACCTCATTTGCATGTCGGTACGGGCGTCGGCTTAAATTCTGAATAAATGTGAACAGGTAGCACAGTTTGCACAAATGTGAACAGGTAGCACAGTTGCGGCATCTTCATGTTTCTAAACGAAGTATAAAGTACTTCCTACGACCTTTTGTTTAGGTTCAGCTCTATTATTTTTTTAACTCTCAGTCGTTTAGGTTTTATCTCGCTATGCTATTCTTGTTATTCCCAGTCATTCATAAAGAGTTAGCACCTGGTCAGAGAGAGACACTCTACAGACGGTCACTTCCGCTATGAATAGAAATGTTCGACTACAATAAAGCAACCATTCGACTTCAGTTTCAAACACACAAAATTTAACAGGAAAGTACAAGCAACATTTCCGAGTGCAAGTCTTAAAACACAATCGCAATTTTCGAAACCGCTACTCTTAAATACTCCTTAACCAGAACAGACATTAATCAAAAGAAAAACAAGCGCAAGCCTATACTAGTTGAGAGCCAGTACCTTCGGATTCTCTTTGATCTGCCACATGTCAGGGTGAATCTTGTCCGTCCGCACGCCACCGGTTACGAGCAATCGACCGAACTCGAATTCATTCGTGATGTACATAAAGACACCCTGTTACGAAGTTTTGACATACAATGAAAAAACAAACTCGGGATGTGCTTGAGCACAGCAGTGGGGGTACGGGCGGGGGGGGGATTTACGGGTCCTTGAATCGAGTCGATGCAACGTGGAGCG
>JGI24159J19872_10002845_pt1 | contig 21023 bp, 13 predicted proteins | sample Ectturendosymbi4_FD_19872 | JGI IMG/M metagenome (IMG submission 19872) | reverse complement strand
CCGCCATTGTTGCGTCAACGTCATAATACCAACCTACTAGAAATTCTAACCGGAACGCCGTACCGGCAATAATTCTTTCACCGGAACGGCGTTCCGGCTTACTTTCACCTCTGGTAGTAGTTCAGACAGCAATCGCACCTACGCCGGTCACACAGTTAATTGCCAAAAGAAATTCTCATACAGATCATAGGTGTAGCCATGGGGGTCACGCCCCCCAACTTTTATCATACCTAGTAATTTCGCGTTTTGAGAAGTGGCGTCCCGAACTAAAATACTGTCACTCGCCTGAAGTCTTACATTTTGCCCCCCCAAAATTTTGGTCTGGCTGCGCCACTGATGCAGATCACATTTAGGACGACGTAAGATGCTAGGTATGACTACTCAAAGGAATACGGAGAGACAATGAGTATTGTAAGGCACAAGTAACAACTTGCCCATTTATCAACTGCTGAAGGAACCTGACAAGATTCACTGCTAGAGAGAGTCATTATAATTTGAGAAGTTCTGCGTTAGTTCTTTTTGCAGTTGCTGCAAATCTTTTATTTTCAAAATGCCGCCTTCAGGCACTGGTTTTTAAAATACCGCCCTCTGCTAAATTAGCAGTAAATAACCGGCCAGGCTGGTGGAATACCGGCCATCTGGCAACCCTAGATGGCACTACTGGTGAAGAGCAGGAAAGCTTCCAGGTGCGAAGGCTGGATGGTCGTAGCGGTGTCATGCTGAGTTTGAGCAGCACGTAAATTGTCGAATAAAAGAAGTAGTGTCTCATTATGGACAAAGTTTTACATCGTTGTTTCGCTCAGTAGCGAAAATGGTATGAAAGTCACAAAACTTGCAAAGATTTCGATATTCTAACGACGTTGACTAAAGTGTCGAAAAAAACAAGACAAACTAATCTTGCAGCCACAATGTTGCGTCGCCCTGGTCCAGCACAACAGAGTCGAACCTACGATCCTCGGCATAACTGCAGTAGAGATTCCTCGCCCAAATACGTTCACTCTTCTTAGGGATGTAGTGCTAACAAAAAAGGTGTGGGAACGCATCCAAAAAATTAGCCATTTTGAAACACCTTCAAAGTCATTTTTAAAGCAAAACGTGCAAAAGGTGCGGGAACGCCGTTCCCACGCGTTTCCGCGCCCTGACTCTTCCACGAACTCAGCAATATATGTGGCATATTCACCTCTTTCACAAGCTCAACACGACCTTCGGGACTCGATCCTACGACCTTCAACACAACAGCAGCACAGATCTCAACCAGTTTCTCTCTGACACTGCTGTTACGAATTTAACGTTGTACGTGGTGAGCCACCACGCCACATTACTTCCGACTTTCACAAGCTCAAGACCACCATCAACGGGGGACTCCAGCCACCGTCACATTGGGACCCATTTGTTGCAGCCACAATGCTGCGTCGCCCTGAACCAACTCAAGGGAATCGAACCGATGACCCTCCGCACAACAGTAATGAAGATTCCCCGCTCGACCAGGGTCACTCTTCCACTACTGCCACGAGCTTAACGTTATATGTGGCGTGTTCACCTCGTCACAATCATTTCTGACGTTTTCTTATCAGAGTGCACGAGAAAGTACGATGCACTAAGCGGCAATCCTAATCAATGCGCACTTAACCCTTGCCAGGCTTTGGCATGGAATTGAACGTCATTTTGGAACGATTTATTGCAGTTCGTCGATAACGATGCTTTTCTCCGATCCCATGAAGTGACGTCATAGGACAATTTTACGTGGTTTACATAAATTATCTTAATTGCATCTCAGTTCTGTTACGCGCTGCGTTGTATTTTTCACAAATCTATTTAGTTCGCCTTAAACGTACGAGGCCTCAGGCCGGAATTTGTTTTCTTTACATTGCTGGGGCTTGGGGTTCGGCTCCCCAAGAACCCCGTCTCGTGGACTTATAAACGCCAAACGGACGTGAGGAATAGTGTTTGAATAAATCCATTGAAAAGTTTGACATTTCATTATACTTGCAGGCACGAGGGATTTTATCTGATAAGTCCTATTCCTAAACGTAATTCATAAAAAAGCTTGAACTCACTGGTGGTCGTAATTCATAAAATAAATGTAATGTGGCCGCCGATGATAACGATAAGGTTGTGCAGCGTACTCTATTGCATAGCGCTTAATCAAAATATTAAATTTCTAGAAAAAACACGCGACAGCTCTAACGCTTGATCACGTGACCAAAATTCACTGCCACAGCTTTCAAGGTTATCAAATGTACTCGTGGACCTCCCACCCAGCAAAGATAGTTCAGCATAATCAGCAACCTCATTCAAATTTCAAAAGATCACGATTTACTTAAACCCGTCGTAGTTTTACATAAAGACAGTTGGACATATTGTTCTGCCTGTCTGACGACATACAATTTTTGAATTTCTCACAAACTGAGTAATGTAACGTCCTGAGGTTTGTAATTTCTCGCCTAAGAATAAAACATCATTGTCTGAAACAAAATGTCGAGGAGAGCTGCTTTGTATAGAGCGCCCACTTCAGGGCAAAATGGTCCGAAAATTTACGACGGGGCAGAGGAAGGGCCTTCCAAATTTTCTAAAAGCTTCTAAATAAACGCGATTCCCCCCCTCCCCCGGTCCGCCCCCTCACGTTACAAACCTTGCTGCTGCAACTTTTGCTAGAGCTACGTCAGTATTTACGACTGAAAACGATTTCGCAAACAGGGTCGGGTTCTCGTCAAGCACGAGATGTGGGCAGGAGGCACTTCTAATGACGTTTCTATACGCCGTGTGCTTTTTAGAAAAGTATTTTCGAAAACTGTATTCAAATGATTGAATGCGTGCGGGCTGCGGTTCCAAATAAAGAGAAGTGGCAGGAAAACCACAAAAACTATTTAGCGTCATACCAAGGCAGGCGCATCTGTCAATCAACACACACGGTAAAAAAAGCAACTTTGCAAAGGACGATCATTTCAGGCGTTTTTTTAGAGTAAGGGCAGATTCAGACGAATGTACAGCCTGTCAACGTTTATGCATTTTCACACTTCGATAAAATGGTTGGCACATCATTGCAACGTGAGAATAGTCACCAAAGCAGCGCAGTAAAGAAAGCTTTCATTATTCTCAATAACATTTCGAATATTTTCCAATTGCCCGCAGTAACTACCAACACCCATGAGCTGCATGCACCGGGTGGGACGGGAAATAAACTTCACGTTTCCGGAGTTGAGAGTTGCTCAGCTTTTGAGGTTAAACGACCTTCGTATCAGGACTTTAACTTGCGTTAAAAACATAACTTCTCGTATTGACCTACTGGCAACGCATCGCTTAGCAAGCAGCACGAGTGCGGAGGCTGGGGACATTTACTACGTTTCAACGCTCACGCCAGGGATTCTGGGCTTCACCAACCTTAAGTTTATTCGCTGGTGCTGAATGTTCGACGCGTCATGCGATATTTGCACGACCACTTCGTCAAACACTTGCAACTTGGAACCATGGACAGTGATTGTACACAACTCCTCGTCATAGACCAAGCCGTCCGTCCCAGCAGTGTTGCCTTCCGCATCCCTGTCAAGAAACACTGTACCTTCCAAGCCGTACTTAGGAATCAGAACCTGGACTGCATTTTTCCGGACGTAGATGATGAAGCCAACTTCGTCAACCAACTTTCCACGGAAGAACAACTGTGTGTGAAGGGCCACTGAGGCTCGCTGCGCGTACTGAGCCATTCGGTGGCGGAAGTTGAGATTGTTGCAGATTGCTTGGATCTGATGTTTGTCCAGAAGTTCCGGGAAAGTTTTGTCGGCACCGATGCTGGCGGCGAGAAGTCGGTGAACCATTATGTCAGAGTATCTTCTGATTGGTGAAGTAAAATGGGTGTAGATCGGCGCAGCCAATCCGTAATGCCTGAAGTCGCTCTCCATGCCACTGCAGAAATAAACAGCTTGGTACATGCAGCGTGTGGCGAGAATCCTGAGCAAGGTGGAAATATATGGATGCACGTTTTCGTTTGGCTTCCCGGCCTCGTCGAGAGACACGGCAAGATCTCTGGAGGTTTCGATACTGAGGTCGATTCCTTTCGTTTTAGCGGCGTTCACCAACACATCAAAATTGGATATGGGAGGTTCAGGGTGGCGACGCAGCACCGCACAATCGGTGAACTCGTTTTGGATGTGCTGGGCTACCGAACAGTTGGCGAGTAACATGAACTCCTCCACCATGGAGTTCGTATCACGGAGTTGTTTGGTTTGGAGGTCAATCGGGTCATGAGTCTCGCTGTCGACATGGAAACGAACCTCAGGAGAAGAAAGTGTGAGAGCGCCTTTCTCGATCCTTCGAGATTTCAATATTTTAGCCAGTTTATTCAAACCTCGCAACCCGATTGTTACGTCATTTTGGTCTTTGACATCATCAATCAGCATCTGAGCCTGAGCGTAGGTCAACGAGGCTTTCGACCTTATCACCGATTTGCAAAACCTCGTGGCGAGTATTTCAGCGTTATCGTTCATTTTCCAAATGCACGAGAAAGCGAGTCGGTCGCCATCGTCCCTGAGGGAACACAAGTTGGACGACAACAGCTCTGGAACCATGTCGATCCGTTTGTCGCACAAATACACGGTGGTTCCCCGACTGCGAGCTTCAACGTCGATTGCGGATGACGGTCGAATGAAGTGACCAACGTCAGCGATATGCACGCCGACCTCCACAGTGCCGTCGCCCAAAGTCCTGTAATGCAGACAGTCGTCGATGTCTGTACAGCCGGGCGGGTCAACACTGCATATCGGCAACGCTCTCAAATCTTCCCGATTGGCCAGTTCCGCCGCTGGGATTGTCCAATGAGGAGAAGGCAAGCAGTTCAGAACTGCCTGAGAAAAGGGCTCGTGTGCGACGTCATGCTCAAGAAGCAGCACTTCATTTTCAGTGTTTTTATCACCGATTTCTCCGAGGGCCTTCACTAGGTGACCTTGAGGATACTTGGAGAACCTGGGCCAAGAATCAATAGCAACCACTATCCTTTGGCCGATCAGAATTTTTGCCTGTCTGGTCTCAATTCGAATTCTGGGAATTCTCCTTTCTGCTGGTGTGAACAGATGACGCGTCATTTCAGGGCTACCAAAATTTTCCAGAATACCACAGTACGACCTCCAGTTTCTTTTGATTATGCCAACAACCTTGCCAGTCGGTATGCCGTGTTTTTGCCGAAAGTTGCTTTTCTGGTTCTCAGACAACTCAGCACCGGGTTGAACAGAAACATCGAGGATCACATCGCTGGGAATTGTCCACTGACTTTCTGGCAGCATTTCAACAGCAACTATATCTTCGTGCACCGCCCTGTTCAAGTGCAGCCTACCTTGAATAAGGATTTCTTTGGAATCTTCACCTTGTGGCACTATTTTTCCCTCAAGGTAATTTTCTCGGCTAATGCTGAGCTTTCCCTGTTTAATGCGGCCAGACTTGATTCCCATTTGAATCTGTGACAGCTTCAGATGCTCTGGATAAGAGATTGATTTGTCTACTTCCATTGCAACGTCGGTGCTAGCTAATTTGTCAGCCAGATCTGGAAAGCCAATTACATTTTTAATATAGTCTTGGATGGTAAATGCACAGAGCCCTTCTTCTTTAGCAAGCTGACAGTTTGCTTTGTCATTTGTCAGCAGAACAGCAGATTGATTCCGTTTCATCAAACAAGCGTGATAAAACTTAGTGGCAACTCGAATAAAGTGGTCATTGAGATCATTGCTTGACTCACCTCGCTTTCTAGAACACCACGTGTCTACAGAATGCTCATTAATAAAAACAAAGAATTTTTTATCCTTGTTCTGGATCAATGTTCGCAGTCGTTTGTAAACAGGAGCAGAACGATGACGTGTTTCTTTCAAAACTGTTTGAAGAATAATGACATTCTGGATAGAAGTATGCTCAAGAACATCGATCTGATGTAACACAACATTTGTATCTGGTATTATATAATGTTCTGGAGCAATTAAATTATTCTTTAAGGCTGGATGATCATCCAAATCACGTCCATTCAATCCATTGTCAATGTCATCTCTCAAATAGTGCTCTCGAACAACTCGAAGGATTTTTCCAGAACGGGTTTTTATCATGAGAACTTTGGACTTCAGCATAGTGATTCACCACACAAGCTACCTTTCCGAAAGACAATACATAAAAACGAATTTGTTAAGACTGGTGCAAATAGAGTATCAAAACATACATGGTAAACAAATAATCTTAAAAAGTGGATTTTGACAATGTCCTTAGAAACGATTCGGAAATCTGATGGTTTTTAAGGCACAAACACACTTGCTTGTCACAGCCAAGATAATTGATTGTTTGAAATTAGTTCATAACGATGCTGCCACAACACAGTGCTCTAAAGCTTATAAGCAACAGAGGCAAAGCTGTTGTTCGACAAAACAATGAAACTTAACAAGTGAAACAATTCAAGTACTGAAATTGCCTCACCTGCACTATACATATAAATTAGATGGAAACATAAAATCTCTGTAGACTATTAAACAATGATGTTCACAAAGCGTCAAGTTAACAAAACGCAGGGTTTTTTTAAGGCGTTTTAGGGACCCGATTCAGGTCCATAGAATCAGAGAAAATCGGGTCCCTAGAATCAGAGCAATGGGTCCCTTCAGGTTCATACCGGATACCTAACATTATCCTTAAAAAAAGCTGAAAACATGTCATTTTCTGTGCCCTTATAGCAGGTGATCATGATATGCAAAGGAATTAATCCAATCATAATCCTCCGCAGGATGATGGGTCAAATTAGCTATACACTGCCATATTTCTGCTATGCACAATACTTTTAGATTTCAGGTTAATGAAGTTGATAAATTAAAAGTTTAGCAACATGACACTGAAGCTTCACAAAACAAAGTCTATGCTTTGCAATTAAAAGCTCTAGGTTTTCTGCAAGCTTTTGAGGAATCACTCTGCTTTTTTCTGTTTTCATAACTTTGCTATGATTCAGACCTGCATATTGTCTATATTTTAGCAATTAGTATCCACAAATGTAACACAGTTCATTCAATCACCAAAATGCTTCAACAGAAGATTGATTTCACATAACTGTACGCATCTTCAATCATAATTCAAATGAAAGCTTTATTTTTTCAGTTTTCAGGTTAATTTTTTGTGAGAAAAAATAGCATTTCATTTCGGTAAAATAGAAAACGAAGCTGCCATCACCTTCCAGCAGACCACTCTTCAGGTTTTACTTATTTTCCTGAAAATCCAAATCTTGGTCCCCATTACATTTTAGCTTTATGACATTTTCTTGGTCTCAAAATTTGAAAAAAAGCTTAATTTTGGAGATTAGCAGTTTGACTGCAACTTTGGTGCAGGTTGTCTAATATCTATGCATATAAACATTTTTCATACTCAAATTGAACAAAGGTTAGCTTATAAAATGACTTTATTCAACTTTCCCTTAATGATACAGCCAGCAAGCTTGTTTTCTACAAAGTTTAGTGATGAGAAGTCCTTGTGAAACAAATAATTTTTTTATTTTGTTTTATTCATGTATGGACCTGCTTATATTCTCGAGAGGGTTGTGAGGGCAGTAGCCACAGAAGGTCTTGAAATACATTACGGTTTTCAGAAACTCCTGATAGCTACAGTGGCTACGCACCAACCCAAGTCAGATATGTAATCCACCTGGTCCTTGGTTGACCTCTGGGCTGCTTTCGTTTCATGTTAGTAAAGACATAAGGACTTGTCTCACCAACCTTTGTTGGGGCATTCTGGTCATATGGAAAAATCATCATACTCGTAGTATTTTTATTGTTTTCTGAGCCTTCAGTGAGAAACAACCAAATTTCAAGTGGAGTGGGTGTATCACCATTTCTCAGTTGTGTTTGAGATGTGATAGAGAAATTTGGTCAAAATATTTGTAACTTATTAGGTGATGTACAATTAAAGAAATTCAGCTAGCATCACTTATCAACAAGTGGTTTCCAAAATGCTTAGGATGGAAAAGAATGGTGATTGACATCTTGCTGAGTGTACAATTTCAGTTCCTTGCTCACCTTATTACTTACTTTCAAAATTTCATCTTCATTGCATTTTTGGTTTTTAATTTTTAACAAAATTATTCAGGCAACGAGTTCCATTGTCGTAGGTCAATTGGGATGATATTCACATGTGACGGAAGATGGAACAATGCAATTGATACTTGGATTGGTAAAGCCAACATGGTATTACATGAGTTTTATCTTTGTGGTCATAAAACGAGAGCTTCAAATCACTGCAAAGCTGTCATGTGTTTAAATTAGTTTTCTGATCTTCACCTGCAATCATGTGTTTTGGGTGGTGACTAAAATAATGCACCTCAAATACCAGCACCAGATATACGATTTCTGTGTGATGTTTATGGCGTTACACATGACAAAGTTAACAGCTGTAAAATTTGTAAAACCTTAAATATAAATTCACTTCTCTACATAGAGAGATTCCAGCTACGAGTATGGTAGGTTACCAAGGTTATTTGTGTAAAAAATAGAATGGGCCTTGTGCTCTTCAATTTCTGAAATTCATAATATTTCGAGAAATGAATCACAGATTAAATTTCTGCAGCAAATTGGTTTTGTGGTCCTCAGAAAATCTTACTGTGTGTCTACATGCACAACATATGAGTATATATTTGATTATAAGCCACATGAAATACCATCCAAATTTTGATGTAAGCCACCCTTGAACATACATGAAGTTATAACATCTAGATCAGTAGTTCTTAACCAGAGGGCACCCACCAGGAACACGTCAAAAAATTTCAAGGGGGGAGTGAGCCCTTAACAACCTAGCTGCAAGACAATTTGAGACTAAAATCCAGCAGTTTGCACATGTCTTTCTGTGGGCATAACTCTGCCCCTGATTGTGCTAGAGAGCTGTTCAAAGCCTCGAAAGACTCGGCAAGTCTTCAGAGTCTGCAGTGAAAAAAAAAATTTTTGGCTTTGGATTTTGTGTGAGTGACATTATAAGTTGAGCATTTTTAGTTTTTTTGACCACTTCACCTGACCATAGGTTCAAACTGCTAGATGATAGTATTTTGCAAACTAGGCTAAAATCTGTGTATTTCAATACTTTGGATGACTTGCTGGGGTTTCAGGTTCAAAGGTTATGACCTAAAAACAACAAAATTAGTAAAAAATCAACAAATAAGATAATTGTTTTGCTTATTTTAGGCCATATTGTTTGAACCAGAAACGCTAGGAAGTCGAGCAAAGGTTGAAAAGACTTGGATTCTGACCTAATTTCCAATGAAAACTGAAGTGAAATACTTCCATCTCATGGTTGGGCCCCAGGCCAGGTAACATGAGCCAAAATGGCCAAAAACCTACCTTACTCACAAAAAAAACGAAACCCAAAATTATTTTTTCATTGCACACTCGAAGACTTGCCGAGTCTTTTGAGGGTTTGAACAGCTCTCTAGCACAATTGCCTGAGGAGCTATGCGGTTGGTAAGACAACTGAAATATGCTTGATTTTTGCTCAATTTCCACGTACGTTATATTTGTACGCCGGCAGCAAACATGTTAAACGCTCTATGTAGAGCACACAATATATTCGTACGCCGCCAGCGAATGTGTTAACTGTACAAACAATGGATTTATGGACAAGTTTCCAAAAGAATTGAAAGTGCCTGTATTTTACAAGGGGGAATATGGGGGAATGTTGAGAACCACTGACCGAAATCTATAACGTTGTGATATGCTCACAATGTAACTGTGATTATGCCTGCTGGATCACACTGATTAGTATAATGCCCTGCTGTTATCATAATGCCTCCTGTGATGAAGCACACGCTCACATTTTTGGTTGTTTTATCCTAATATTGGCATTGCACATGCACAAGCTAAGTCGACCTAACTCCTCTATTCAATCTGTTAAGATATTTTTATATGTTAACAGATTGAATAGACAAAATGGCAGCGTGCCTAATTTTCAATCCCATTGTATATGTGTTGCACAACGTTGGGTAGCTTTGGCGAGCGGCTGCACGTTTCTAGAATTCGATGAGTCGTGCACGATGCATGTCCTGGACGTAGAATGCGGCCCTAGTTCGTTTCATATACCAGAGCTTCTGTCAAATGGGACAGTGCTTCCTAAAACCGGCATGTTAGCGTTTTACTGCATGGTATCTGTGGACACAACGCGCTGTAGATAAACTTCCCTGTTTGCAGTTTCCAACACTACTTAGGCTCTATGATGTAACAATAGAAAAGTTGCAACATAAAGGACGACATCGACTTCAGCTTGAGCATTGCCTGTTTACCAGGGTACCGTATGTTGTCAAGAAATGTTGTCATAGCCGCACACTTTCAACAGAATTTGTCACTTACGATCCTTGGTCTGAGCTGAGAAAAAGTGAAAAAAAATGTATACCAGTTTTAAATAAAAAAATTAAGGGTGCGCGTTATACTTGAATAAATACGGTAGCAAGAAATGTAAGCTGGCAAGCTGCCCTTGAGTATAAGCTACTTGAAATGATGAAAATAAAAACAATATATGCTGTGGCTTACAATCAAATAAGCACAGCACGCTGTAAGTCGTAAGAGTCATTTACCATTCTGTTCTATGCTATATCAAAACAGTTTAAGACATTTGGAGCTGGCGTACAAATATATCTTACTTTGAAACCATGCATTGAGCCGCAAATTTTGTGCCACTTTGCAACTCCATAATTCGCTAGTCAATTGTGCTAGAGAGCTACCCAAATCCTCAAACGACTTGATAAGCAATGCAACAAAAACTTGTAGGTTTTGGGATTCAGCTATTGTGTGGATGACATCATAAATGGGGTAGGTTTAGGCCTTTTTAGCCAAGGTTACTAGGCCCCAACTGCAAGGTGGAAGTATTTCACTCAAGTTTTTAGTGGAAACTAAGCTAAAATCTGAGTCTTTAGAGCCTTTGATTGGCTTTCTAAGGTTTCTGGTTCACAAATTATTATAAAATTATCAATTTTTGATAAATTTTGATAAATTTTTTTAATTTTGGTTCGATATTTGGATTAAATTTTGATAAATTTTTGGTAAAGTTATCAATGCCACGTTTTTTATCCATAATCAAGATTTACTACTTTCTATGCAAAATCAACAGTGATACAAGATTTAGATCTTTTTATCCTGGCAAAAACTGTTGACTGCAATTTTTCTTTGATGTAATTGCTGACTATAGTTGCACAAAACTGTAAACTTTTCACGAAACATTGCATTGACAACAAGCACAACTATATATTTTATGAAAAACTAGATTGTGTTTATTAAATACATTTTGATCCACAAAGATGGGTGTTCTTGAAGACTCCACCAGCACCTGGCTGTGGTCAGAGGAAATGCTGCCAGCATATTGGCCTGTGTGCAGGTTTGATCAGTTCTTTTTTTTTAAGTTGCATTTAGTATACTGACCAGTGTGGCTGCCTGCCACTGTATCAATGTATAGCTATTGTCTTCCGAATCGTCATTCTTTCTGTAAGTTTCATTGTTCCATCTGTTGTGCAGTGTTACTTTGCGCATTGGTTAACTATCTTGTCAATCGCACAGCTTATGATGTAACTACAGCGTGGTGTTATGTTCCACATTGCTTGAAACCTCTGAGGCATAAATCTTGAAGAATCGCTTATTTAAACTCCATGGTAAGAGTGAATGAAAACATGCAGCAACAAACGCAATATACTTATTAGAGATGCCAGTTTCTTTCAAAATTTTGCTGATTGATTCAAACTCTTCACCTGTGTGGAGACTAGTTGCAATTATCACAAAAACAAATGAATCCCACCGCATATCAAACAAGATATTATTCAAGGAAGACTCCTTGCTGTGTTATGAAGAAAAATGCATTACCCTGCATATTGAAAAAAATTCTCATTAATTTCAGGGTTAAAATCAACTGTTACCGGTTCTCATATTTAATAATTTATTGAAAATAAACATTTTTAGAAAAATTCACACCCAATATCTTATCTACATTTTTGGGCTCTTAACACATTCATTGCCGATGTATGAGATACTCATACTTTGAAACCATGCATTGAGCCACTATTTTAGCACCACTTTGCAACATCCATAACTCACTAGTTGATTGTGCTAAAGAGCTGTTCAAACCCTTAAAAGACTTGGCAAGCCTTCTAGTTTGCAATAAAAAATAATTTTTAGTTTTGGGTTTCAGGTTTTTAGTGGGTGACGTTATAAGTGGAAACTCAGCTAAAATCTGAGCGTTCACATATTGCGCAGAGGTCAGCATCTTTGCTTGATATGGCTTTTTAATCTTTCCAAGACAAAAAGCAGATATGGTCATTAGACACTATCTAATAAAAAATGGCCAAAATGGCTGTTTTTTTAAGTTATGGCGAAAAAGATGTGTTTTTGGTAATTTATGTAAGCATAGGGGAGTCTTAGTGCTTAGAAGACAGTTTATTTTTTACCAAAACAATCTGGTTGAATACGAAGGAAGTTTTGACCCTAAAACAGCTAAAACAAAGACTCTGAAATGCCATTAACTTAAATTGTGTGTTACAACTTGTCTTTCTTTTTCTTAGCAAAGCTTACGATCACAAATTAAACACTGTGTAAATCAGGGGTTCCCAACCTTTTTACAATCTCGTACCACCTGGGCATCTCATATTGTCAAAGCGTACCACTTCTTCCACAACAACTAATTTGATTGAATCTTAGTTTATTGAGAAAAATAATATTAAAAAACATAAATGTCCACAACTAAATTTAATGAGATTTTTGTTTTGTTTAGCTTCCACCAATGGGTTGATGCATGGCATAAATTTTCTAATAGCGCATCGAAAGTCATAGGCCTAATGTTGCGATACACTAGGAATAGCAGGCTACAGGACGATTTATTTATTTAGAAACAAAGCGCAATACGTAAACTAAAAAGCTGTGAATCTAAGTTTTCGTGAAAAAAATGAAAGTTACTCGCGTACCACCTAGAAGACCTTCACCTACCACTAGTGGTAGGCATACCACAGGTTGACAACCCCTGGTTTAGATAGATTCTTTAAATTTGACCCATATTTGTATTAAACAGTACGAAATTAACTTTTCAATCTAACGACAATGCTAGAATTCTTAAGTATGTGAACACAACATGAAGTCCATGAACTGCATTAAGTTGATGATCATAATCACTGAAAACCATCAATTGAATTAGGTCCACATGAACAAAAGGTTAGTATTGCTTGAGAGCAAACAATGAAACACATGTACAAGGTCTGGTGACAGCAATATTATCGTATTATTTATAAATCACTAAAGAAATTTGTGACGTTAAGTTGTTCTGTGAGAGATGCAATACTAGTAACTAAGTATCTTTATAAGCTGCGCCATGGCTTTTTCAGTAATTGATTTTATGTTTGTTCATCATTGTATTATTTTGACTCGCTGGTTCTACCTTGCTTATAGATGAAAAATATAATTGAACGAAAAAAGTAAACTAATTTTTAATCCCCTCTAAGTAAGTTTTTCACAGCAGTTAGAGACCCACTTTCTTCACAGTTAAGTGCAAAGTGCTAGACCATCCTTTGTATATCTTGAAAATACTAGCTGTTGGAAGTTAATTTAAAAGTACTGTATTATCTGAAAGGATGCATAAATGACCTTGTGCACACTGCAAGCCAGTATTTTACTATTGACCTGCAAGTGAAGTGGCCTATAGCTCCCATCTACAGTACAGTGGGAGGTGAAACAAGAAATGAAGCAGTCACTGTCATGTGGAAAAACCACTTTGCGGCACAGCTGAACTCTTCAAACAAATGTGAAAATGGTAATTTTGTGAGAAGTATATAAACATACATGATAATTTTGGGAGGATTGATGACTTCTGTGAAACAGTTATACGATTAAATCTCTACTGCATAAACTACCACTAGATCATGCATTTAGCAAAGATGACATTTTTGCTAAACACATTTTCTATGCTGATTCAAGTGTATACGATTACCTCAGTTAAGTAGCCTGTTTAATCTGTTTAATGCATGAAAAAATTCCACAGATATGCATGCAAACGTTCACTGCACCTATTTGCAACAACAAGAATAGGAACGAAGGTGATCGATGCTGAAAAGTATGGACCAAAGATGATTGGAGTCTCTTTCTTTTTGACTCCTGCTCCAAAAAAGTGGCTCAAGCTCTTGCTCCAGAACTCATTAGAAATTTACACTCCGACTTTTCTTTACACTTTAAAAAACTTGAACTGTATGTTTTTTGCCTCATGAGGCAAAAACACTACTGGAGCTATTTTGCCTTTATCCAATATGGACAATTACGTTGTGGTTTTAGTGCTAGCAAGCAGTTAGTAACTTCTTGTCTGTGTTGCATGAATTTTATATACAACTCTAACCTGATCCGTTGTCTTTTTGTGTGTTGCATTGTCATGTGACCACTTCAACCAATCAGGTGCAACTAAAGGCAAAATAACCCCAGAACAGCTTTTGGCTCATAAAGCAAAACTGCAGTACCAAACTTGAAACCAAGGAATAGAATCATAGACTCTGTGACATCGGTACCACCATTGTTTTGCACCTCCAGCATAGGGATGTACCACCAGCACAGGGGTTGATTTAGAAGGCAACTGTTTGTACCTCCAGTGTAGGGGTTGATTTAGAAGGCAACTGTTTGTACCTCCAGCATAGGGAGTTGATTTACAAAGTAACTGATAGAGTTTTTATCCCCAGCAAAGGGAGTTGATTTATAAAGCAACAGTTTGTACCTCCAGTGCAGGGAGGGAGTCAGGTAACAAAGTGTTTGTAAAATTTCAAGCTCAAGGGGGGGGTTTAACCCCAACCCCCACCCTTGCGTACGCCCTTGGAGGGAGTTGATTTATAAAGCCACTGTTTGCACCTGTTACCATCAAACAACAATCTGAATCTCGCCGTAATTGTGCCATAAACATTTAAACGCCACAACACAATTGACAATACCACACTTCGAAACGCATCGCCAGCCGTCTTGAGCATGGTAACCCCAGCGTGATGCAGAAATAGCAATACACGCATTTACCAACCAACCTATTATTTTTGTCAGTTATTTTGCCTTTCAGAGAAAAGGAATAAAGGTTGTTTTTGATGTGTGCTATGCATTTGCAAGAAATTACAACTTTTTGGCAGATGTCAGATAGCCATGACAAGCTACGGGAATGACTAGCCTACACCCATTGAAAAATATTGGACTTAGTCTTACACCTCGATTATATTTCTTTTTCCAACCCTAACCTGACACANGTAAACACCAAACCCTAATCCATAATCTTCAGTTTTCTCAGCGCATTTCANATGTAGAATAGGCCTGTTTACATGCGCAGTGCGCACATGCCGTGAAGTCAGAAATTTCGCTTGACACTGTGTCCGGTTTTTCACAAATTTTAGACTCCGGACGGATCGCGACCCGACAGAAAAACGCAGAATCCTGCCGGAGTTCCTCCGGCACTTCGGATCCATGGCCACCTCTGCCAGCCAGTACAGAGCCCGCAATACCAATCAGTGGTGATTCTAGAATGAAAAACTGGGGGGGCACTGCGGGGCCAAAACAACAAGTAGGGGGGCCAACATAAATGTCTCTCCTGCATGGTGAACTTCCGTTGTAAGGAAGATTGATTCGCTATGATTAACCCTATCAAACAGTGGCGATTCTAGAATCAAAAAAAGGAGAGGGCCACTGCGGGGCCAAGGAAAAAGTAAGGGCGCCAACATAAATGTCTATCTTGGATGGTGATTTTTCGTTGTTTTGAAAATTAAGTTGCTATGATTAACCGTTTCAAACCCAACACAGGCTTATGAATATCGTTAAATGTGAACTAGGGTTATTATTCATCAGAGACGTCTAAACGCCATTGTAGATGCAATCACACACGTGCACTGCTTTGTCGAATATTCTGACCTAACTATGCAACTTCCACGCCACTACAAATGTAAAACGAAACACCATTTCCCGTACACAATTTTGCCAACCCCACATGAACGAAAACAGCTCTACGAAATTGGATACAATTCACATGAAGGCGAAATTGTTCGAACTATGAATTCCATTATGACACAGAGACAAGTAGGCTGTTGATAACCAACTGGTTTCATCAAAATATTATCACTACAAAGCACATAAAAAATAAACCATCTGCCAACGGATGTTGTGACTGTGGTGTAACCATAACAATGTTATGCAACTATGTACTATTACGAGTGTAATGCCCATCTCCAGCGTGGATAGGGTGAGGACTATTCAATGCAGTATGCAGTTAACAGCAGCGTGGTTTCGGCATCAGTTACACCTAAAGTACCATAGCAGCGTCGCAGATAGGTGTGGATCAGCGTTTAGGGCATGTGCGTGATAGCAAGATGTATCAGCATGCGTAAAACTTAGTTTGCAGAATATTCCCAACAAAGTCGTTCATTTTAATATTCACACAGAATTTCCTCTGACTGATCCTCAAAAGCTGACTTTTCCACCCTGCGTTGATTTATGACTGTCTTGTCATAAGCGAAACACGCACTAACGCTGAACCTCAAAGGATTCAGGCAAATAGAGAATGAGCAATATAATTCCCACACAGATCCCTGCACCGTCTACGTTAGAATTTTATATCATCATCACCTCAGTGTAACTTAATCCTTCGATTATCACGTCAACTATCAAATTCATCAACGAAATCATCTAAACATGTTTTTCAGTTACTGCCTTTCTAGTGAAAGCATACCAATCAGGGCCGGATTTAGCTGATGTGAGGCCCTAGGCTAATGCACTTGTGAGGCCCCCTCTCTAATTTTTACGAGGAAAAAATGAAAAAGTGTTAATCAATTTGCGAAAGCCGAAAATGACGATATTGGCGCTCTGAAGTGCAGTCAATAAAAAATTGTAAATCATTACTAGAGTGGCCTATGATCACAGCACTAGTTGCTACCTTCCACGCAAAAAGTTCAATGACACGGAATTGTGGAAATTGTGCTAGGCTGGTGGGAATAGGATTATNAATTTCGAGAGGCGAACCAACCGAACACGCCACGGTTGAAATATTTGAAAAAACGCATTGCCTACATTTTTGTAAGTTACACACCTGTCTTTTCTTATCTGTGCACATAAAAACCAACCACAATGCACATATGTATGGCGGCACAAAGACGTTAAAGCACAACGTGGGGACCGCGTAGCGGCTCACTTACCACGTCTACAAAAATCTCACACACACCATCAAAACACGTCATGTAAAATGCACCATACTGGTTGAACTGCTAGGTTCACGATTCGCATGTTTGCTACTTTTTCCGACTGCAAAGAATCGAACGCAACGAAACCGTCGCGCGAAATGATGTGAGGTTCAAATCAGAACCGTCGCCAGAAAGTCTTCAGTTGGGGTGTATTACATTTACGCAAAGGGACTTGACATTCTGAAAATATGATAAAATCACTGATTTGTAGTGTTTTATATTTCAATTTGAGGGGCGGAGAACCTGTTGCAGTTGACTGCATCGCCTTGAACTACTGAGGCAAGCACAGGCGAAAGATGGCAATTCGGGGCATTAACTAACAGGAAAGCAACCACCAGCAACAGAGCTCCCTCGACGAGTTCACTCTACTACTTCTATGTTCCACTATCATTATACAGGGTTCTACCTGCCGCCACAAACCACTAATCTGAGGCGTATAAGAACCACTAATCTGAGGCGTATAAGAACCACTAACCTGAGGCATAAGACCCAAATGCACTTTTGTAATTTTCTTTCTATTTCCTATTTTTTATCTCTTTGGGGAAGAGTGTTGTGGTTGCCAATTGGCAAAGTGACATTTGCTTGCTATTCAAGATCACCATTATCTCTGATTTTCTTAGCATGGGATCAGTAGAGACTTGCGCAAGTACTCAATAGCAATCTGATTTCTGAATGACTTTCCAAAAGAAAATCAAAATGAAAAGAATCACATCCAAAAATACCAATCGGCTTTAATTTGGATACTGCTGTTCCTGCTGTTAGACCTAAACATAGGCTATAGCTCGTATCTGCAAGAGCCAGAGGGGAAACTTAGCTGAAGGGAGCCCACTGGCCAACCCAACCCCAACACTCTGAAAAAAGTTGAGAAATAATTGCGAAACCGGATGTGGATGGCTATACTAAAGCCCAAAATCACCGGAACACATTCCGTAAAACGCAAAAAACAAGTTACTGAAAATCAAACGACTAGTAAATACCAAAATACATGCTAGGTGAGCGCCCGGTTTTTACATATAGCTTGCCAGGGAAGCGTTTCGAACCCCTGCCCCCATCAGTTACGCCACTTATCAGGTGCATTTCAAATACGAACAGCCACAAGCAGTGGTGGGTTTAGAGTTGGGGGGGCCCGAGGCAAGACTAAAAAGGGGGGCCCTTTGTTGACGTAATCTTACTCAGCCAACCGTGATGAGCACTTTTGATCAAGCCTAAGATACGGTCACCCAATGATTCGTTCCTGAAACTACGGCATGACTGACATAGCAGAAGGAGAAAATAAAAAAGGGTGTTCGTGATACGCAACTTTATAAACACTGAAAGTTGGGAAGACAAGGTGGCAGCACTTAAAAATTAGGCGATATCAAGTTTGCATCGCCCCCACTTCTTTATTTTCGTGCTCCATTTCTCTGCATTCACCATCAATAAATTACAAAGTTTCACACTTTCCCCATTGAAAAAATGCTTGGTAGTTGGTCTTCTGAACTGGTTCAGTCATGTCTTTATGGGAATCGTGAAACCATAAACAACAACTAAGAAGTTAAAACACAAAATTTGATTCAAATATCATCTTTTTAACTACAAGAACATAGCATACAAAAGCATTCAACCTGAGGCTTGTTTTGGAAAGCTTTGAGGCTGGATGTGTCAAGGCTGCCCTCATCTTGCATTGACACTATTTGTTTGAAAAATGTGCAAAAGTAGGAAATAAATCATCATATCCTTTTCACAAACAATTCTACTGCAGCAAGTAGCTTTCAAAATTTATCAATATAACTTTAAGCGCTGCGCTATAAATCAGAGGTGCATTATCATAATATTAACATAAACATAAGCAGGGGTTCTTAATACGAGTTCAAGGTTTCTTTCATGAGGGAGAGAGTAACCCGAATTATCATAAGACATCAGGGACAAAACAAGCTACTAGGTTATAAATCCCTTTTTGGTAGTCTAGTCCAGTGGTAAGGCCACTTGGACTAGCTATTTCAGCTGTTAAGCTTGGTACTCCCACAGCTCAAGTTGCTGCTACTCAGACAGTTGCACAAGGAAGACTGACCACGGATTCTCATTGGCTAATTTTCGTGCGTCGCGTGACGTCGTATTTTTCGGGACTTTCCGAATGTTTTTTTATCATGCGTCAGGCCGTAATGACGCTGGTGGTCTTATTCAGCGCTTCGCCGAAGTCCAAAATCGTTTTGCAATGCTTTTCGTTTTTATCTGTTTAAACCGTGAATATTGCTAACAAATCATAGTGATTTATTAATGCAAAATTATTTCTACTACATTTTTGCTTAATCTCATCCTTTGTACAATTCATGAGTCACAAACAAAATATATGTAAACAGTTCTCAATATCCACTCCGGTTGAGCCGAGTGTCTTAGTCTTCATTTTGTTCCAGCTCTATGCATCCCAATAAAAGCTCTCTTTTCTGTAAAACTTTGGTTTCCTCGGTGTTTATCCACATTACAACTGTCCACAATAAGTGACAGGAAACCTTAGCGTCTTCTTCTTGACTCGTTCTCTCAGTCATTGAAGTCCTTTCTTGGCTGTATTCCGAAGTTTGGAAATGTTTCATGTTGAGACCGCAATGCGAACTCAACACGGGAAGAGTTACAGTTNCCATTAACAGTCAAACGTAGCTTTGNAANTANCNATGGGAAGAGTTACANTTACCATTAACAATCAAACGTAGCTTTGTAACTAGCTATAAATGAAAAACACTTGTTCGGGCAATATAGGCAGCTTCGACTCCTTCCGAAGCAAATTCTTTACCAAAGTTATTTGAGGTTTTAAATCATTTTCACTAAATAGATATGATTTGCGGATTCTTTCAAGTGTTTTTCTGATAGAAATATTTGACCTCCGGGAAAAGAGCTGAAATACGCAAAAAAAATGTAATTGCTCTTGAATCATTACAGGAACTCCGTACAAATGTCTATGAGGTTGCAGGTCATGTGGGTAGAGTTAAAACTGCAGTCACGAACCACTTACGTAAGATGTTTCTAAGTCGTATACACAAGGCAGCATAACGCAATACAGCAGCAAAAATAAATTCAGATAGAATAGCTGAAGAGGATTCTTAATGCTTTCACAAACCTTTTGCTACTGGAACAAGCAACAATCTGCTGACAGTAATATAATCCAGTTCCATTTCATACTGAAATGCACGAAAGATCAATCTTACCACTTTTGCGACTGTTTCTTAGTTTCGAAATAAATTTTTCAACACCACGACCGCGGTCTGACTAAATTTCACGCAGGATCCGAGATGCCACTGGTCATAGGCGTACGAGGAGGGGGGTTGGGGGGGGCGGCCGCCCCCCGGGTTTGAAAAATTTCAGGGCAAACTCTGTTTTCAGGGCAAGCGCTACTTGCTCAAAAATCCTGAATGATAAAAAATATTTAAATTCAGTGAAAAATTCCGGGGCAACTCTGTTTGTCAGGGCAAGCGCAAGTGTAGTAGGCATGTTCTGCCCACTACAACTACGAACTGTACAACAAAAACAAAACTTAAAAAAGTACACAAAGTTGTACAACAAAAAAACAAAAACCGAAATCAAGATCAGCATCAGAAAGCTGAAATGACTGCCGACTAACATTAAAACAAGTCAAACATAAAACATAAGCTTTCCATGACCAGAAGCATGCTTCAAGCATGTTCTGATCACACATTCACACACACGTCCTGCCATGCTTTAAACAGGAGAAACAATGGCGGCTTTGCGACGCAAAATGACGTAGAGCCACGCCCCAACCAGACGAAAAGCTGGAGAAACAATGGCGGCGTTGCTACGCAATATGACGCAGAACCTATCAAGAGATACCACTCAG
>JGI24159J19872_10002843_pt1 | contig 21029 bp, 10 predicted proteins | sample Ectturendosymbi4_FD_19872 | JGI IMG/M metagenome (IMG submission 19872) | reverse complement strand
GCGCCTCTCGCAATGATTTGGCACCCCCATAGTGACTCGGCTCCCGGGGAATTGCGCTCCCCTTGCCCCCCTCATTACGCACCTGAACACTGATCAATAGGCTGAAACTGTGATGCGGATGCGGCGGCGTGCCTTGAGCGTCATGTTCAACGCGATGTGCTATGCCCGTGTGCATGGGCGCAATTTGGTGGGGGACACAGGGGACGTGTCACCCCCACTTTTTCAGGTGGGGGGATATTATATGCCATGTCGCCCCCACTTTTTCTCTTCAGGTTTTATATTTGGAGAAGTTCCAAAAATAAGTGACGTTTGCCACATTTTGTGTGAAGTGCTTTTCATATTAGATGTGACAGATAGCCAAGTTGATGTTGTGACAGAGTTTGCTGTGGTATCACTGGATTCTGTTAGTTTATAAATTTTACCTTCAATAAAATGTTATTTACTATTTTTCAAGTTTCTAGACACCGCGAAAGACGATTAACTGCTTCTGTCTGGCATTCTACCCAGTGTGGTGTACTGTTTGAAAGGTTATTTTCTTGAAACAGTGCGAGTTTTACAGCTGCAAATGTGAGAGACTACAACACAGCATGGATTTGATTGGCGTAGAAATGTAACTGGTTTTGCTGTAACGTTGGTTGTCACGTATTCAGAAACAGACAGCGTAAACTTTAATGATGCTAGTGTATATAGGCATACCATATTTTTGTGATTGAAAACCAGACGTTTCAGAACAACCAGCCTTAGAAGGAAATCAAACAAGTTTCGGTACGAAATAAATCCTTTCAATAACCTACAGCAAGCTATAGCCTAATTGCAAAAAGAACACTCCCCCTACTAACTTTACTGAACTAGCCAACGCGCTAACAATCAACCCATTACTGGACCAGTTATCCACTACAATGACGTATCAATCAGGCTACCTTTACATCTGAAGCAACGAAACGAGATCACGCATCATTCTTCAGAAAGTTGGATAAACAGACTAATCATAGCATGCTAATATTCGTGCTATGATTAGTCTGTTTATCCAACTTTCTGAAGTATTTGTTTAGCTATACATTGACCTAGAGCTCAAAACATAAGGACTTGACCAGAAATCAAAGATAAAATGCAGTGACCAACAAATCCAAAATATATTTTTTCGTGACTCTTACATTTTGTTTTTGTGCTGAATGCATTGGTTCGTAAGTCATCTGATTTACTTGAGTTTAACCAAAAACGTCATGCAGCACAATGTTCATCGAAGTGCGATACTTTTGCTTTACAAGCAGACCCGTAGCCAAGGAAGGCATTCGGGGGCAGTGCTCCCTAATTTTTTGTGCCCCCAAAAACTTTATTGTGCCCAGAAAAATTTGTTTTAAACATATAGTAAAAACTAAAATCTTTTCCCAATAAAAATGTATTTCCCTCCAAAACTTAATACCTGATCACACCTAGTTTTGCTGGACATTCTTTTCGTGTTAATCAGGCAAAACATTTTACCAATTCACGTTGTGAGTTTTTATTTCTGTTTAAATCTCAAAGATAGTTTCCTGTCATTATGCAAGTAGAACTCATAGAATTAATCTTTTGACATTAATTTTATCCATTAAAATCTGATGTTCAACCTGAAAAATCGATCGTAGAAAGACTGAGCTAAGTTGCATCACATAAAAACGTCACAGTACAACAGTCGCCATACGATCAGGTATGCAGAAATTACATTGTAGGCTAGATGGGTATGTATGCAGGGGCCAACAACGGGAGATTGAAAGGATGCATCCACCACCTGGTAAGAGGATATTAATGGAGATTTCGGTAGGGGTGGGGATGCAGGCATGATGCCCAGTAGCATTGAAAATATTTGTAGCTTTTACAAAGAGCGGAAATGTGCAAGAAAAATATTTATCGTCTTTGTCAAGTTGAGCAACTTGAAAAAGACTTCAAATCGCGCTGTAAACCACACCTCCTATAAAATGCATGAAAACTGATGTGTTCTACTATAAGAGTGGTATACACGTGCGACCAATGCGATTCAGCATTTTCTGCACTTCAACTGGCAGGTATGATAAGATCCAATTGATGCATCAGCGTGATTAGTCTTGCTTTTAAAACGCCTCTATAAACAAGATTGGAATTCTATATTTATAAAACTTTACTTCTGCATCGACCCGATGACTTCATTGATTTCCCCCTAAACTGTCCCTCCACATTTTATAACATAATTGAGCCCATGCCCATGTGTGACGTAATAATCGTTTCTACGATTAGTCGGATGTTGCGCTCAGTTGCCGCTGTTACCATAATTCTGAACGTTCGGTGGTGATCGTGAGCAGGCCTGTGTTGCGTTTGAAAACTGCCGAATCTTTTCTAGAGACCAGTCAGTGCACTTAAGAACAAAACAGCGTGGGTGTGCAGAAAAATCCAGATTACAAGATGTGAAAAGAGAGAATTTTATCCTGTATTGGCTAAGATCCGGATTAAAAATTTCGGATCTTTTTCATAAAATAAAGAAAAACGTTAAAAAATCATTCGTACCACCAATTTTATATGGTTTTAACGAAGAACCGGATTAACCGAGGTTTGCTGTATATCAATTTCAACTATTCGAAAATAAACGGAAGGAATAGTCGGACTCAAGTAGCGGCTAGTAAATTTGTCGTGTTCTCATACTGAACAGCGTTTAACGTGAACTTTTGCAATTAGATGCAAAAATATGCGACTAAAGCATGCAACGTTATTAGCAAAGTTGCCATATATTGTGGACAACACGAGCCGAGGTGCAGCCTGAATGAAATGCAAGGGCTCAGCTTTCTTGCAAAGGAGTTGAAATTCAGATGAGACATTTTTGAGAGGATTATTTGCATGAAGTATTGGCGAACCAAATAGAAACCTAGTTGGTCAACACATGATCAACCCCAAGCGTTGCGCCCAACGGAGTGTTATGCAGCAACACAATGTTTCCCACAGCACGGTTGGCATTGTGGCTAGTGAGTATGCGATGTTAGCAGTAGCATAGCCAGCCCAAAATTCTTTGGGAGGCCAAATATTTTTGACTTTAAGCGAGCAACGGTATGTTGTTTGGGACACCGCCTCTCAAAGCACAAAACGACAAGAAATGCTGGAAATTTGGGGTAAATTGCCTCGCCTGTGGATGGCAGGTAGTGATATAGGTTCTCAAGTTTGAAATGTACAGCAAGTTACTGTCAGCGCAGCACACAAACTTTGTTAGTATCACATTTTTTACAATTTCAGAGCGCAAATTTCAAAACACATTAGCAGGCAAACCATTACTAGTTGCCAATTGTGTAAAAGCTGTTGCAATCACTTTGATCATTACAAACATGACACAAACGGCATAGCGACATCATAGTCCAAACGTTCTTTGTAGTACTTTGCCGGATGAAATGTTTCACACATAGGTAGTGTTAGATGAACTGAGGTCAGTTAGTTGAGCAATATTTACGCTGTTAACGATGTCAAACAAACGAGAAAAATTGTCCAGTTCTCCAGTGAGTATTGAGTCATATTTAGTTAAAACATGGAAAAGTTATGTTTGCTTGACTTTGACTTGTTCAACAGGCACATTCAGTGCCATTCTCGAGGACCGCCTCACATGACAGTTCGCTTTCCGCTACACTAAGCGTTCATTGAAAATTAACAACTGTTTCATAAGCTTATGAATCACTGCTAAAGCAAGCATTTGCATGTCAAAATTTATTTATGCCGACTGGTGGAAGATATTTGACGTCATATCCAGCTGTAATAGACCAGAAATCGAGCTGTGACATCGAAATGATCTTTGTGCAAAATTGCTTATGATTGAACTCTGACGACGTCAATGCCTGGCCCCTCCCGAACAAAATTCCTGGCTCCGCTACTGAAATTAAAGCAGTGGTTCTCAAACCTTTTGCGTTGCGACGCCTTTGGAATAGTTTGGTGGACTTGCGACGCACCAGCAATATGAATTTAATCAAAGTTTTGTTTATTGATGAAACAACAAAAAGAAATTCGCGTCACTTACAGTATTGTGATGTGTTGTGGGTTTGCTTATTTTCACTAGTTAGTCGAATCATGGAAGAATTCGTGAAACTGCCATCCGCATTTCCCTCTCAAAGTTTTTTCGTGATCGCTATCTGGTTTTAATCACAGCAATGGCAGAACGTCCTGCTTCGCATAAATACGACGTAGCGAAAGGGATAACCATTCGTAGTGGTCTTTTCACCAAAGCTGGCTATTCGTCATTCAATGAAATTTGTCAGGTTTCCTGAATTAAATTTTAAAAAAATTTTTTTATTGATCGTATGCAATGCGACGAATTTGTTTAACGACAATTGGCGGCAGGCTGAAGCCTGAATAATGCTTTTTGCCGGAGCGGGTGCGGCGAACACTCTTTTGCCCAAGGAGCGCTACGGCGAGTCACTCAGTGGTTGTGGATCGAACACCCAACCTTCCAATTGGGAGGCGGACACTACCACTGAGGTATTCGCCACTCTTAAACTTTCTTTTCAAGGAACCATCACAAGCAAGGTCAATTAGTTTTCTTTTCTTTGCAAGGGTAAACGATTGGGTAGGGTGAACGAAAGGATCACGAATCTATTAATAGCTTGATAAATTCTCCAGAAAGTACTGAGTATATTTCGACTTGAGCTTAAATAGCTCCAGCAAAGCAATAGTTGCAAAAATATGCCTCGTAAGTTTGAAGGCAGCATCATTAAATGACGTTAAAGCTTATTTGATAGCATGCTTCCGCTGGCCAATACCTTGCAGCCAACAACACACTGAAGTTATTCCTCTCCGTTCTGCAAGATAAATGTGAACCCAACATCTAAATGACTGTTGTTATACTTGTAAGGTTTCCTTTTAAGCCTGTCATTTACAATCGCGGATTTACGTTTATGTTGCAACATTAATTTCCTGTTTACATCCACTTTATAACTGACTATTGCATCCTTATTTTGTCTGATGCAAAGCAAATTAAAATTTGTGCAATGCGTTTATCAGTAAAACGCAATCATGAGACGGTAAATGTACTACCTACTGTCAGCATGATTGTACTTAAACAAAAACTGTTTCTATTAGTAAAGTTATAAAACTGCACTGAATTTTACTCTTTATAGCTCATTGAATAAAACTGCTCTGAGTTTACTTTTGTGCGACACCCTTGGAAAATTTAAAACGACGCACAGTTTGAGAACCATGGGATTAAAGAAATAATTATTGAGGGCGTTCAAACCCGCGCATTTCACTTTTTTTGGGCAATTGGCGAATTGGCCCCACGTTTAAAAAATGCTGTGGGACCCGGGCCTGCACTATACAAGCAGCTTCGATCGAAAGTGTAAGTTTGCGTACGTTTGTAGGCGTAGCGCGGGGCCACCTTTGGCGCGGGGCCCGATTGGATGCAATCGGCTAAAGGCCGGTCCTGTCATGGTGGCACAACTATGGCTTTATAATGTAAGTGACAGACGTGTTTCTCGACATCATTCTGATTTTTCTCAATATCCGAATATATTTCTGAGTTTTACGCCATTGGAAATCGTCATAACGTCTTGCCACTGGAAATTGTTATAACTTTTCCGAAACTCATCCCGCGTTCCTTTTTATTTCGGAAAAAAAACCTTCATCACCGTCGTATTGGTAATAACCACAACAGTCATTTCCGCATGCTGCGCAACAAGGTGCTTCAATTTCGGTTATCAAACTCGAGGTTGTTGAAATGACGCCGTTTATGCTGCCAAACCCTTTTGTGAAAATCATGACATTTTGTAAAAATTTTCGACGTGTGTTCAGTTAAACGTTTGAATGCAACTTTTTGTATTTTGTGCTTTACTACCTGGGCAGGCAAACTGAATTTCGTTGCTGTCTTGAAAGCAGCCAGAGATTTACAGGCAGTAATTTGTGTCTGCATGCCATCACGGTAGATGGACAGTGGTTTGGCTCTACCTCAGTGTAGTCACTAGTTTTTACAGAGAAACTTATTTTTACTAATTGTAAAAGCAACTTGTTGTATATAGCTATAACACGGTCTTTTTTTCGTGTCATATTGTACATTCACTAAAGCTTGTCATTTGAAAAAACACTAAATCGACTAAAACTTCGAAGAACTATAAAAATGTAACTTTCTATAAAACTGATATGTCTTGTAGGTCAGCTTTGTACAACCTTTTCGCTTCTCCACTAGAGTTCATCATTTGTATGAATAAGATGATTTTGACAGGACTAAGGTGGTATTTCACCTATGCGTACGTGTTCCCGTCTGAACTCCCATGGTATGCACTCGTGCAAAGCTAACTTCTGACATGATAACATACTGGCCGACTTGTGATTGGCTGTCCGCTTCCGTTTTGCCTTGTGAACGCTTCGCCGGTCATTCGATGCACGTCTGCTTTCTTTTAATCTGTTCAGTTTCGAGCTCACACAAATCAGCCTCATCGCATCTCTACTGTGTATCTGAACAAAATCAAAGAAGTAAACCATTTAAAGTGCCTCAGGGAATCTCGTTAACGCAGTGAAAGTGGTGAGTGACTTTCTACTGACTTTCTTCTACTTGACGCCAATAGACGTAAGGTTTCTTAGCTGGAAGACGAGTAGAGCCAAATTAAAAGTTGACCTATAAGACACGTATCCCCAAGGAAATTATGTGGCTATCCCTTTCAAAAAAGTAGAATAGCCTTATGTTGGTTAAATACATTCCAGGTAGTCTGCCCACAAAAATGTAAAACGTATGGCAGATAATGTATCTCGCTTTTCCGTTCTGGTTATCGTGTGGCTGGGCATGCTTAAACATTGGCAATCCTTCAAAGCTTTTTATGGTCATTAGCGTAGTAGAGCTGCCTTACTTGTTTTGGCCCACGTAAGTCACACAACATTTGCATAATTAATAAGATATCGGAAAAATTTAGCTCAATGATTGGAAAACCACAATACCTAAAATCTGTAGTAGTCAGTATATTGCTCATTCCCTGAAGGAAGCGTGGAGCAATGTACTGATTTCGATGTTTTCATTTGTCAGCCTAGGTAATTGGTCTTTTTTATTCTGTAGTTTTTTTATCACGAAACTATTCTTTTGAGCATGTTATTCAAATTAATTTCAGAGTTGTGTAATAAAATGAAATTTAGGACATAAATTAACGATGGCGACGCATGGATTAATGCTCAATCCCCCCAAAAATGGTATGTATATGGGAGTGCATAAAAACAATTTGAGATGAATCTCTTGGACATGCTCACTGCCAAGATTTAGTTGAAAATTCCCTATTGTCAGATCATTTTGTATCACTTAGAAATTGTACGTATTTTTGAAAAGTGTTACGCTAAAAATAATCTTTTTTAACTCGAAGAAATCGCCAAATCAATCCTTACTAAACTTGCACATCGGAAAGCGACAAAATTTTAGCATATCTTTTTCTGTTACTAAAAACTACATTTTTTGCATTTTTTGACCATTTTTTCTTTTTTTGAGCACGGGATTCGTCTGCTGTCGCACTTTGCCATCTGTGGTTGATGACATTGGCGAATGTGGCTTTGAAGGCCCAGCCTGTGATGGAATAGGCATGGGCAGTGATTACATGGTATAGAGGGAGGGGGACGTAGTTGATTCAGTTTATGTTGCGATAGACAGCTAAACATTCAAAATTTGCCATTTCTGTCACCAGGCATAGAGAATTTTTCAAAATAAGTTTAGCGATACCACCTTTTTATTTACTGTAGTGACTGGTGCAGTGAAATATAGGACTACATATTTTTTATCTGTAAACTACAGGAAAAACGTCCTTGCAGCCGACCTTACGCCTTCAAGGTTTTACCTACACCACTATAACATGGGAATTTGCACAGTTTGCACTGCTTTTGCGGAGAGCCCGGCCTAAAGCTCGGCGCTGTTCTCCCTTGACATTGCTCTTCGCCATTTTACTCTTAGGTACTCTAATCCACATTATCTATAGTTATATGCTCTTCTCAAAAACCCTCACCTTGTCTTGAAAGTGGTATTAGTCTCATAACATTTATGAAATGACTATCTCTATGTACAGTATGGTTCTGCAGCATTTATTTTGGCAATGCTAATGAAAAAACGCAATGTTTCTTGCGTATATGTTGGTGCAGCCTGCTCACATACCAAAACACGACCTCGGATTCACTAAGGCAATTGCTTACTTAAGTATTTTAGGGTGCAGTTCTTTTTATGCACTTCAGCTGCAGATAAATGCAGGCCAGCCTACCAAGTGCAACGCTTTTGAAACAGCATTTTTAATGCTGTCTGCGTGTCTCAACACCATTATCAAGTTGACGGCATGGGTGGTTACAAAGTAAAAAGGTGATATATTTCTTCGGGTTGTGAATAGAATCATAAGCCTTTTGATTTCGAATTGAGTGCAAGTCATGTGGTTTTGTTCAATCACTTCGGATTCAAGCAACAGCACTTTTTCTGGTCACGTGCTAGCTGAAAAGTTTAGTTTTGTAGATAAATATTTTCAGACTAGAAGTTTCCGAGCATATACAGTTGCTTTGGAAGACCAATGTTCATATTTACATTGTCCATGGGTAATTGTTATTTTCATGGCTATTTTCTTACACGTGGGAATAATTGGGGCGAAATTATACTAGGCGATATTTGGTATCTTCAATGTTGTCTTGATTCTATATTTGATGCTATGTTCATGTCAAAAACTATTTTTAGAAAAACGACATTCATTTTTGTGATTAAATCAACTGTGCATGAGAACATACACACCACAGCAGAAATCCATATTTACAAACGAGGATTTTGACGTAAAAATGAAATTGTTGTTCTAGCACACAAAAAACAAACTTTTCATGTTGTAAAGAAACACGAAAACTTTTTGAAGAAAATAAAATATTTAAAATTTTCCTGCACAGAAACTCATCGCTCACATTTGAGAAACCGTCATGTCGAATAGCTAACAGTTTCGCTGTTGCTGATCGATTACGAAGGAAGCTGGTAGGAGGTAAGGATAGGGTGATGAAATTCCAGTAAAGATGTTTCTGCCTAANTATTCACAACTTGAAAAAAATGATAGCAGAAAGATTGTGCTAAAGATAAGTCCATTAATCACTGAGTTAAGCTCACTGTGAAATGCTAAAATCCGACCTCATGATTTACCGTTGATCAGCTCCACGCAGCAAACAAAGTCTAACAAGATTATCTCCGTGTATTGCACTAATAGATCAGATGGTAGAGTATTTCGCGTAGCTCATCGTTTTCTCGGGAACTGACAATTTCACACAGTTCAGAACAGCAAGATTAACGATCACCACTTTAATCCAATTTTGAGAGTATGGGAAAAACTTTTGACTTCGTTCGATGGCAACTTAGCGCGCACGACAGATATGCTGGCAAAACTAAAATATCCTAGATTACTTGAAGTGGACAGTAAAAAAATGTACGCATATTTTGCAATTTCGACTAACATAGCTAACTTTGGTCGAAAAATAGAAATCATTTTAGAGACAAGAAACACGAAATACGGAAAGCAGGTTTTGGTACTAGCTAAGATTCAATACCAAATCATCCGTAACAGTTAGAGAACGAACTTGTTGCATTCTAGATCTTACTTGTTTTTTCTCTTGAGCAAGCTTATCTTACTACCACAGATGCAGAACAGCAGTACATAGCTTTAGAAAACCAGCTGATAGCCGCATCAAAGAAGGAAAGTTTTCTTCGTGGCAGTAAGGCAGGTGAAAGATTTAACGTGTGTCGGTAATCATGCTTTGTTCGGATAACTGAAGATGAAGTTCTCCCCAATTGCTGAAAAATTAACAAAGCCTAAATAAACCAGTTCCATGAACTTTTAATAAAACACCCTCCAGGGAAAAAAAACTCATCAGAAAAATATATGAAAAGAAACTGAAATGTGTCCAAGCACATTATGTAACACGATTTGACAAAACTAAAGTTGGCGTTCTGGCATGTGATTGTCCTGGAAAAATCACTGAGTACTTATACTCTCTATCTCTTGAATGGTGATAAAAACAGTGCAGATATGAAAGACTTGTTTTACCTCTTGACAACCGGCGCTGCTTTGGCTACGACCAGAGTCGTAACGAGGGGGCAAGGGGGGCGCAATTCCCCAGGGGCCGAATCACTGCGGGGGGCGCCGAAAGGCCCCAACAGTGTCACAAGCACTCTCTTCAACAGCTCATTTGCTTCCGAAAGATCTCGGGTTCGAAAATGGGGGCGCCAAACTTGTTTCTTGCCCCGGGCGCCATTTAACCTCGTTACGCCCCTGCAACGACATCATCTACAAAAACTCCCCGAAAAATTTTCCAAGTTTATAAAACCCGTAAAACTTTTACGTAGATGCCGTTGTTACGTTTATATTTGTGAGTATGAACCTTCCTGATGAAAAGTCAACATTCAGAGGCAAGCAAAAAAGCTGGTGGTATAGTTTCTGAGTTTAAATAATATGCACGTCCAACAAATTTTTGAATAGATGTGGCAAACTGACACGTAGTAGCATGAACCACCATGATATCAAAGACACTTTTTTGGAATGAACATTATTCTTAGAAATAAATTCCGCATTACAAACTTTCCATAAAATCACTGACAAATGCCTGAAATTTGAACAACGGCTGGAGGAGATGTTTTGCCCTGCAGCGTTTATTCCTTTTTGTGGTTTTCACCCACCTCGACGTTCTTTTCCATCTAATCAGGCAGATGCTTTCAAAACTTGAGAAAAATGTCGTTGATATCAAAGACTTAAATCTGCCATTTTTGGCGAATATCTGTATGAGAACGGACGTATTAAAGCACTTGAGGACGCAAGCACATGTGCAATTAGAGTGAGTTGGCAACAGCGAAGCAAAACGACAGGCGATTAGTGTCTTCCAATCTGCGATAATACTCGGTTATGAAGCGGAGTTTTGATCTTCGCGTTTGATAAAAGGTCACCCAAGGAGATAGAAGGGCTGACGTGACGCAGGTTCTAGCAACGGTTAAATGAAACAAACAGAAATATGTGGCCAAGCTGTTTTTCAAAAATACTCTACGTAGGATTGCCAACAGCTCCAGGGTTGAACTTATGCCCCACAAACTGGTGGCAGTGATTTTCAATAAGCTCAAACAACCTTTTGAGAAGTTACAGCTTCTACAGAAGTCATTTGAAAACAAAGTTCCTTTTGAAGGTTGTTCTTTTATTTGGAAAAATCTCCCCATTTATAAATTTAAACTATAGCAGAGTAAAATAATTCCTATACGTTTAAGCGATAGGACCATGGTTAACAATTCAAAGTTTTGAATTTCTGAAATAATGATAGCTTTGATTTCTGTTTTTATCAAACTAAAGTTGTTGAATTGTAATTCTAAATTTTTTTCACAGCTCTTCACATCTGTTTCAAATTCAACGCCAAAAACTGGTGTCCAGTTTCAATAAATGAGCAACTGTACCGACCTATTCTTTGTATTTCTGTACCTACTTTCACAAAATTTTTTTGAGTTGTGGGTTTATCTACGAGGCCAAATGAAAAGATTTCCTCGATAAAAAATGAATGAAGGTTAGCTATCATGTAAATGCGTTTTCTTTTTATGTTGGTTCTGAGTAGCTCTTAATACACTGAACATTCGATTTTGTACGAAGCGTTTACCCCAACATAACACGTTTTGTAAAAGTTATAGCTTTCCCGCAAATGAGGGACATATGTTGAAACCTAGCGGTGCCAACGTAAGTGTTTTTGTATTGAACAAACGCAGAATTGTTCAAATTTTAATCGGCTTAAAGCCAATCTTGTGGAAGCTAATTTGCCTCGCCACGACCTTGGAAAGAAAAGAACAGCGTGCGTTTTAAATGGAGACGTCACAATTGCGGGCGCTTTACAAAAAGAAATCGGCATCTAGAATGACCCGACAACAGCAGGGCAGTTAAACTAACTTTCTCGACATGGATGTTATAACGTGATGCACCCGCCATAAACTACTGAGATGTTTTGCTAACTTATTTTACTTATGAGTAACGCAAAACAGCAGAGTATGATTAAAGAACAGATAGTCAAAGCAGGCTATGCGGATTCACGCTAAACTTCTTTCGAAACTTATGCGCTTTGCAAGAGCAGGAAGTGAATTTTGCCAAGTGCACTGATTTTCGGAACGTAGTTGGAGTAGCCTGAAAAACATCTTTATTTCTCACTGCTAGCAATAATAACATTCCTGAGTGTTAAAACGTATTTTACAGTGGTATATGCGGTAGCCAATTTTTATCTTTTAATGCTAGCAAAATGGTCTTTGCAGTTTAAGGTGAATGTCAGCTACTAAACAGTAATTTTCAAAAGCAAAACTGAAAGTATTCGTGCGAAGCAAGCAGAAACTCAATATTTTTGTGGCATAAAGTATTTGATTTTCATAAAAAACAGCTTGAACCACTTGATGATTTCAGGTAGCACTGAAATGATGCCCCTGCCTTTGTCAAGCTGCCAACCCAAGAAAAGTAAGTATTGCTTTGGCTGTATAGTTTCCGTTGTTATTACATGCCATAATGTATTAAACTCCACAAAACATTTGGAGTTTACTGGCATATTGTCCAATTTACTGGCATATTGACATATTTACTGGAACTTTTTTGTTAAATTTTGTCAAATTTACTTGCACACGATGTACACTACAATGGAACTGATTTAAAAAATTTTCTTGGTACAGTTTTGTGACATACGTGCAACAGGCCACTAGATTTAAGAAATAGGGATTCTATAAACAAAAAATTCTGGTTTGTGTAAAGCGAAGATACGAATAAATTTTCTGTATTATTTACAGCTCAAAAAAAAACTACTAACAAATCCTCTTTACTATTAGTAGATGTTTGGGAACGAAGATGTGAGAAAAATAATGTTTAAATTCGACCCAAGCTTTACAGANTTTTCTATTTGTATTTACAATGTACGTGGAGGAACACTGTTTCTTTGAGGTGGGACAAGAGTTTAAGATAAGATCGGAACCTGTAGTTAGGAGGTTCCGATCTTATCTTAAACTCTTGTCCCACCTCAAAGAAACAGTTGTTGTGCAGTTCGCGAAGAAAACGTACAGTAAGTGTTACTCAACTTTCGACAAGTGGTTACAGCTCAGCTTTAGATGCATTCGGTTACTTACACCATATATAGATCATAACTGGTGCAGTACATATATAGTAAATTTAAACCAATTTTTGTCAATTTGTAGTAATCTTTAGAGACAATTTGATCAATTCAAGAAATAATTCGGGATTTTTATATTCTTGTTTTTTTTGCAAATTTTTTTCAAACTTTGGTTTGTAGGCAGGATCCTCGATATACCTTGCAGTGTTTGTGGTGACCGAAGTTCTGGGAAGCACTATGGAGTATTCACCTGCGACGGATGTAGCGGATTTTTCAAACGGAGCATCAGAAGACAAAGAAAATACTTCTGCAAGGTTCAACTTTTTGCAACGTCAGCTTTAAGAACAGAAGCAAAAGTCTTTATCATCTTTTGGAAAAAGTGCAAAGAATTTCATGACAGAAAAACGTAATGAAATCACTGCAAAACTAAAACATTTTTGCTGAAGTTCTTGCAACACATGTTTTGTCCTGTTGACGTGCTGGGTTGAATTGTCAATTACTTTGCATAGCCGTAACAAAACTTTGAAAAACAAGGCTATTCTCTCAAACAAGTATGCCGGAGGCATGAGCTAAATCTTTTTTCGGAGAACAAACTCCGTTCCTTCTATATGTTTCCAGTTTGATTTTCAACCACAAAATTTTTTAATTTCTTGGCATTTATTTTTTGTTTTGATGCAACCTTGAATAAAAATAACCTTGCATTAGACTTCTAAATATATTATTTCTACTTCCAGGGATCTACGAAAGGAATGTGCAAGGTGGATAAAACACACAGGAACCAGTGCCGAGCTTGCAGGCTCCAACGTTGCTTGGACGTAAAAATGAACACGGAGTCTGTTCAGGTTTGGTAAAATTTTTTCAAGAAATGTTCTGAAGTACTTTTTCACGGTATGATTAGCCACAGGGCAAGGTTGCAGAATTTAAATTGCAAAATTTCAGTGAGAGACAACGTTTGTTTCAAAAACTAAAAAATACTATTGACTTGAAAAAAGGATAAAGTTACTCGGGCCAGAATGTCCAGCATAAAACTATATTGTATTTTCGCAAAAATCATTTATTCAAAGTTCTTGTACGTTTTTAATGGCGGGTCTTCACCCATAGTTGAAATCCGTGTGAACAACAAAAATAAAAGAAATGTTGAGGCTGCTATCAATTTTAATTTTAAACTAACGTTTCATATCAGCTCATGCTGCTTTGAAATGTGTGTGTGTTTATGGTAAAACTGGAATATACACTGCGCTCTTAACATTAATATTGATTGCTCAAGAAAAAACACATGTGTATGTCGAAGCGTACAAGGCAAACCAAAATGACTTAAGCCTACATATGTCATTGTTTGGAATACATAACATCTGTCTGTTGTAAAAACATGATTACAAATATGTTTTTAAAAGAGGCACTCTTTCACAAGAATGTGATGACGAAACGAGTAGAAGTATTCTTGTGCATGCAATATATTTATTGCTATTTGATCAAAATGGCGGATGCTTTTCCGTCAGCACATGCCTTGCGAACTGCTTTAATCACTTCATTGTGCATTGATCGGTGCAGCACGAACGCGGACCGCGCAATTCCTCTCGCCAGTTTACGGAAAATGAAAGCTTTCAATCCATAACGATGGCCTCGACGTCAACAGCGTATAATTACCCAAGGAATGTGGCTCAAAATCCGAGGAATGTGCAACTGGTTGCGGAGAAAAAAAGTAAAGGTTGTGAAAAACAGCACTTTAGTAGATAAACAATGACAAAAGTGAGAATGGCCTGAAGCTAGAATAACATCTCCAAAATATCTATAATATCTGATTCCGAGTTTTGCTCTGTTCAAATACTTTTTTGCATTCATGGCTGCACTTGTGTCAAAAGTAGTGGTAAATTGCTGTTTGCCCCTATCCTAAAATCTTAGTTCGCCATTGTTGCTGTAAGAAAAACAAAGTCCATTTGTTAGAAAGTAATGTGTTAAGATGTTTTATCATTGCAACAAGTGGAGTTAAGTAATTAGCAGGCGTGCGTCGGAGTAACAAATGCTTCTTGAACTAGTTGTGTAAATAGGTGATTATAGTTTTGTGTATATTGTCAAGTAATTTACATGTAGTTGATATTTGTGTTTTTTTCGTAGTTTGCCTCTATTTCAAAACGAAGCTTAGCGCTAATCAAATAGAGTCTACCAAATGTGGCTATTGCCATAAAAAAATACGTCAATGCAATCGTACAACTTTAATCAACATGCTTTAAGCTCATGACATGAACACTTGTGCGGTAATCAGGTGTTTTTTTAATTTGGAAATCTAAAAAGAATTTCGCAACAGCCACATCAAAAAATCAGCACCATGATGTTCATGTCGCTTTTATCAGTGATTACTTGTTTTTATGCAACGAATTTATTCCTGTACGAAACCATCTGCAAACATNAAAAGAGTTCTGTTTCTGCACTAGACAGCACCCGTAGCGGATTTCAGACATATGGAGTGCTTATATGTTTTTCTCCGAAGAATATTTTTATTTTACCTCAGGCGCAATTTTACCATTTTTCAATTTAAAAAAAGCAGCACCGCGAAGATACAGCTTGCAGTACCTATAGTAATTTCTTATATCTGGATTTCTGTTCTTCATTGGTTACATTTTTTCGCTATACTCTGTATCAGCAGTTCATCACACAAAATATAAGTCAGTTTTCTTATGGAATTGAAGTAGTGGTATGCCGTCATTTATTTCAAATGTTCCGATTAATTAGAATATGATTCAATTAAATTAAACGTATCTTTCGTCTGACATTATCCTTGCCTACCATGCTCGTAAGAAACAAACAGAAAAGTATCTACACTGCAGCATCAGTTCCGCAGCCATCTTCTACGCCCAGTGGATCTGCATCACCAGACACAACAACCCATCACGATTGCGTTGATCTTGCTGCTCCGCAGAACATAAACTTTCCACAGATTATTTTGCCTCGTCCGGAATTTCTCCTCAATCCTTGGGCATCAACACAACTCGTTCAACATTTATCTTCCATTGGGTTGTTTGGGGCAAATCACGGTAATTCGTTACATTGGTTTCTTTATATTGATTGTCCGCTTAAGGATGCTATTTTTTTTAAATGCCAATAAAAAACAAACCGAATTTCCTTTTATCATCTGCAAAGAAAAGTTCTTACAGCTAAGCATTGTAACTAAAAATTTTACTGCAGACTTCTTTGCTCGATTTTGTTTTTTACTGGGCTTAAATGCTTTTTTTGCTTCAAAGTGGAGTAACATCATATTCACATGCGTTAAACTTCCAAGCAAGTTTGCAATAGGGCTATTCGAGATAGGTTACCCAGCAGCTAGAATGTTTGATGGTGAAACATTTAAATTACAAAGATCCAAGTTAAATCGAAAGTGGTGCCCAGACATTTTTGCTTGCATGTAGCATCTACAGTACGAAGGCACAAGGTATAATGCATGCTGCACCTCTTTTTCCAGAAATAATTTTTTCAAAAATATAAACTTTTTGATTGAAAATAGCCACTGAAATGCGATTGAAATTCTATCAATGTACTGAAAACATCCTGACTGAAACACTTTTGCAGCAACACAAGCTTTTCCCTCATCAATGTCAACGGTGAAAAACACTCTTGATGCCAACGTTGCAAAAGCTACGTGCAGTGATCAGAGTTCGACTCTTTGTCACGCTGCTACTCCCTCCAGTTTTTTTCTTCCATTTAGCTCTGACTATAGCAGCAGTCACCAAACAAAACTAGCATCGCCGATTGTCAGCAACGAACTCGTCAATAGGTACGTGTCTCTGCGTTAAGCACATTTTTTCGAAAACGGGTTATGTCCTGACAACCCTGTTCGTTATAGTCATGATAAATGTTTCTTCCAGGATGGCATCGTCTTTCGCTCATGGAAGCTCATTTGCGGTTCCATCCACAAAACAAGACAGCATAACTTTTGAACCTGCTCCTGGCACGTGGTATCAGCAAACATTGATGATGAGTCTTTGTGGTGCCAACGTGCACATGCTTGGAGTGAAAATTTTTAACGAAGTTGTTCAGTGGTGTTCGCGAAGTTCGGTATTGAAAAGGATGGAGTCTCCGGAAAGGGTATAATAAGACGAGAAAAGCTTCTTTGTGTCAAATCTTACAACAAAAAAAATTTATATTTCGTCGTGGAACGCACGATGCACTGAACGTTCTCAATACGTACAGTTTTGCAGCAAAATTTAATTTTGCAGTTGGAACTCTTGCGAAGGAATTGGGCAGGAATATTTGTCATGGAGGCAAGCTTGCATTTTTCGTCGTTAGATTTTGCCAGTCTTCTGCAAGCGGGGAGATTCAATTCCATTCAAGGTGAATATCAATTGTTTGAATTCAGTAAAGGATGACTGTTTATGCTTGATGTTTTACCAACTTGGACGGAACTTAAAAGAAAAAAGAACGATATATAAAAACAGTGTCGTAAAAGGATAAAATTTGTGTTTGTAAGTAAACCAAAAGAGGTCAGATGTAACACTTTCTGTTGATATGTTCGCAAAATGACTGGGAGACTGAGGGTAATTTTGTGAGACAATTTTGCCAATGACTGTTTGAAAAATTTTTTTTGCGCAGGGGGATTTTTCAGCGAAACCTGTGTGAAGACGAGGGATCACGAAACTGTGTTAATGGCATCACGAATACACACAGCACTGTGTTTTTGTTCTGCGGCTAACTTGGATGAATTTGAAAAGAGCATAGTTGCCAATCTTTGCATATTAGGTGATATGCATAGCTTTTCTATTTTCCTTTGCGTTTCAAGCCTTCCACCTCTTTTTGAGTTCGGTAATTGGTAAAACGAGTAATTTAAAACCTTGGTTGTCTCTCTTTAGCGTGTTGTTTGTAAAAATTTACAATAAAAAACTCCATTTGCATGGTGAGGAGATCGATTGAAACCTTTTTCATGCAGTAAAAAGTTGTTTGTAGCACAAACCTTCATTATAGTTTCCACATATGATTTGCAAACTTCGAATTGTGCATTTAAAACTCACAAAACTGTAATGAACGCGGTCATCTGCAGTAAAGTACTAATAGAAAGAGACAAAGCAAAATGCACGAAAAATAAAAGATAAAGCAGCACTTTTTCCTTATACCACCGCAATCTTTTTGTGTTTCCCACGTTTTAAACTTTTCTAATGGTTTAATCTGTCTACGTTGTCCATACTTTCGAAAGGTATGGATGATAATACCATCACGGCTAAGGACACAATGCTTCAAGATTTTTTTTGGTTACCTTGAAATCGAATGCACTATAACTATTTCTCGAACAGGCCAAACAATTCTGGCGTGCGCAGAGGTTGAAGAATGACTCCCGCTGAGTCAAAATTTGTTTAACATTTCTCCTTGTCAGGTTTGCATCTGTGACGAGTATGAAACAAACTAATTTGTGAGAAGGTGTAGCACGGACTATGTGGGCAATAACCTCGTCTTACACGACAGCATTGATTAATATAGTGGTGTAGGAGCTGGTGGTGGAAGCGCACCCCCCAAAATTTTGATTTGTCAAACATTTGGGCAAAATCTCAAAAAATTTAGGCAAAGAAGTTTCGACATATTTAACAATATCATGAAAATGTACTTTTTGGTTATTGGGTGTATAGATCGAAATACATTATGTCATAGAAAAACACATTAAATGTACGTAAAATCAACAAACTGTTTCCAGTGACTTCTTGTTTTAGTCTGTTAGACTTGAGGAGTAACTGACTCATTTAAAGTTTGGGCGAAAGAAGGCATTTCATTTACCGGTATGTTCCTTATCAATTGTACATCGAAGTAATCAAGTATGCTGCGGGGTCTTCGTGACATTAGTATGAGTCCATGCCAGGCAAGTACAAAAAATCTTTTGATTTTAATTTTAACTACAGTGTTTGGATGAGCACATACTTTTGTTGCGTATACGTGCAGTTGAACAGACAATGTTGTGAGACTCATGGCACAGTCATAGTATAAACAATATGATGCATAACAAATATATTTCTTATATGTCCTCAGAGAAGGTAGTAGCTTTAGGCCTACCTCCACTAGGTGTGAGATTCCTTGCTGGTAGAAACAGTTCGAATGTGAGTGGAACACCAAACTTCAGAATTGTGAGGCAGATGCTCAAGAGTAAACTGAGCCAGCTGGTTTCTGACATTACTGACAGTGTTCTTGCAAAGCCTAGCGTACTTTTTGAGTTGGGTTACCAAATTTCAAGTAGGCCTAACAGCTTTTCTATTTTCAAGTCTATGGCAACTTGGTAGAGGAGAATATAATGTACCAACAGCTACAGAAAACTGAATAGAGAAAATTTGTCGCATAAAGTGTTCGGCAGAATTCGGAGGAATTTGGGAAAAATATTCTCTGTTCCCCCCAAAAGATGGCCTGCTCCTACACGTACGGATTTACAATATTTTGTTGTCGCACTACTGAGGTAATTCTATTAAAGGAATCCTAGTTTTTTGATTCCGACTTGCAAATGCGAAATCTACCCATTAAGCCAGATTTTCCTTGAACTATCAAGTTTTTCATTTATCTTTGGTAGGCCTACAGCAATTTCTTACTAAACATATTAAAATTCACAATACACAAAAAAACAAGCAGATATCCTGAGGGTTCCGCAAGAAAAAAAAGTTGGGAACCACTATTCTAACATGTCGTGTATGACATCATTTTACAAAATGACATACAATGCTTAAGTGAAATGCTTACTGTTTCGTACCATTGGTTTCGCAATTAAGATTCAAAAACACACTCACGAATTACGCTAGATCAGCTACGTCCAACCCGCAGTCCCAGTCGGGGGTTTTGTACGGACCAGATAGGTTTTGGCTGTAGTAGAACTATCCCACATACTGACAACATGTCTTTGTTTTGATAATCTTGAACTTGAGGTTTTTGATGCAGGTGGTCCTCAGTGCCGCTTTATCACGTCAGTTTTCATTGCAGTTAAGTTCGCACACTTTCATTATATTAGTTTAAGCTAAATTTAGTTTGCTAAGATCAAAGTAAGCCATTCAATGTGCGGCCCTGGTTACGATAATGGCATACTTTTTGGCTCAGTAAACCATTTGGGTGGGACATAGCTGCGCTAGATGCACCTAACCAGGACCGTAACCAGCTTGGGACACCACGAGGGGTGGAGTTTTCCGAGAAGGCCTAAATTTTTTGAACTATGTCCAATGGTTTTAAGTTACGTCCAACACATTTTTCCAGGGGGGGGGCGAAAAGTTTTGCACGGAGGCTTCGCCCTCTGCCCCCCCTGGTTACGGGCCTGCGCCTAACCAATCCCACTGCTCTATCAGTACGGCCATCGCCAGTAGGAGGTCCATGGTTTCAGTTGTACATTTCCAGTTATTCCCGCTGTTAAACATGTGTGACTACTTTTTCAGTCTTTCGTTGATACTTCCCTTATCTTTTGTTGCCTCAGTAAACTCAAAGTTGGGGAAGCGCCTACATTCAGGTGTGGATGACGAGAAACAGAAAATAGGTGAAATAAAGTAAATTTTCTTCGCCCTGTTTTCACGACTTTTAATTGCTGCTCTTTGAAGAGCCCAGTTTGACCTTTAATTGTGACCAAAGGTTCTCATTAAGACAGGTATTTTTGTTGTGGTAGATGTCATAGAGTATGGTCTTCCTTGACATATTAGCTTGTTTTTGTTGTGTAGGCCTATGTAATTTTGCTTCTCAGTCTCACAGCCTGTTTGGTTGACATTCACCCAAGTGGTTTCTGGTTTAAAAATTGAGAAAATGTGGTCATTTCAACGAGTTAATAAACATAAAAAGTCAATGCTTTGGACCAGTCAAGCATGAGTCTCATCCATGGACAAACGAATTGTTTTCACATTGTAAAAAAACGGGCATCAAGCAGCATCATAGCCAGAACCGTTGCCAGAAAGTCGTCAATAGGGGGGCTTTACGTTTGTGCGGGGGGGCTTTACGTTTGTGCAGTGGGGTTTGACATTCAATTTTGAAAAAAATTC
>JGI24159J19872_10002842_pt1 | contig 21033 bp, 12 predicted proteins | sample Ectturendosymbi4_FD_19872 | JGI IMG/M metagenome (IMG submission 19872) | reverse complement strand
GCAGCTTTGATGGCAGTGGTTATGCGTCATGCTTTTGATGGAACCGGTTTAATTTTTTTGTGTTCGTGTTTACGCTTTAGGGTTTGGTTTCATTAAACTAAGGTGAATGTTTTCTATGTATGAATAAGGACAACTGAAAATTACGAGTTTGATAAGATTAGGACTGCTGGAGTGAATGAAAACGCTAGTTATAAAAAAACAGGGCGACAATCCCATATGTTCATCCAGAGATGAAATTTCGCAGCCCTCCCGGCCAATTTCACCACGAGCCGCCACTGTTGATGAGACTTCGCAACTGGGTGCCAGCGACTGGCATTCGACATTTTGCAAATCGTAATCATTAATATCTGCTGATATTTGGTAATTCTTAGGTGACATTCCAACCTCAATTTACGGACACCACATGCTACACCCGGGAGCAAATGTCCCCCTTTGTAACGCCACTGTCTTTGAGACAGGATCATAAGTTTGCTTAAGTTACGTACACAGCCAAATATACTGAAGTCGAACCAAGCTATAAAAACTGTCATATTGACATATACTTCAAAACAAAACCGTAGTTACATATGCAGCGAAATGCTGAACCCAGTGCCATATTTTTTTCCAAGCATTCAATTCTCTTATTCGCAGCTTTAGGCTACCGCTAGCAGTGGCTGATGCTTCCAAGTCCCCACTGCTTTAAGTTTGTCGCTGATGCTCAGTTTTTTCCGAACTAACGTGGAATCGATTGATCAGGTCCAAAGCAACCTGAGCGAAATCTTTCCTAATGCTGCTAGCTTACCGCAAAGCAGTAAGAATAGCGAGCAGCTGCTAAAAAAGCATCAATGTGCGCGGACGGAAGAGCTCTTGCGAACTTTTTCCATTGGCCACCACTCACGCCAAAGTAGCGAAGGGCGTTAGTGGTAAAATGGTGATAGCTCGCTACACCACGCGTTATTTGTTTCAAAAGAGCGGCACTTCGGCTATCGCTCCTGGAAAATTAGCTCGCTATTTTAGTAGCTCGCTACTGCCCAGCTCTGGTTATACGCCATTGGGCAGATCTATAGCCTACATCAGAGGTGCCCGGAGTCACATTTTCAGACTCCAACTCTGCTCCTGTTCCAAAATTTTTTAATCTGGGTCCGGATCCAGGTCTGGCAATTTTTCAAATTTGAGAATCTGACTCCTGTTCAGACCCCGGCTACAATCATCGATCCAACCATAATTTACGCATGTTTTACTTAAGAAATGACCACACACACCCCTGCTACTGCCAAAATTGACTCCGGATCCGGGTACGTTTTTTCATAAATTTTTGACTCCGGATCCAAAAGAAAAACGCAGAATCCTGCTGGAGTCGACTCCGGCACTCCGGATCCGGTGCCACGCACACTACACTTGATCTCAGCACTACCTCTGCTATACATCATCATCTACCACACACGCTTCTGCCGACTTTTTTGCACTTCGGTCAAGCGTGAGATCTTTTGTGACGGACTACATCGCGATAAGTCCCGTTTATCAATCAAGCGTAGCTTTCCAGCCGTTTTGAAGCGTTGACTGGCTAGCCGTTTTTAACCATGTGTTATATGCCATTGGTCGACCATACATCAGAGATGATCAGATAGTGTTTGTTTTTGTTATCCGATCCTGTCCTCTTTTTGAAAAATGATATCCATATCCGATCCGAATCCAGTTTTGGTTGAAATCATACTATCCATATCCGAAAACTATCCAAAAAAGCATTTTGATGCACAACATACATTTTTATGTAGTGTCTATTTTGCCTTGTGAGGCAAAATAACTTCACCACTTTAGCTGAACACAATTGGCTGAAGTAGTCACATGACAAGTTTGGAACGCATGGCCTGCTTAGTTGACTGTGACATCTGTACCAGCTGAGTCCCACCTGCATGGACAAGTGTTGTAATGGATTCAGGGCTGACAAGCAGTTAACATCTTCTTGTTTGCATTATGTGAACTGTAGGCTAAAACCTGAACCCCCAGACCTAAAGTGTGACCCTAAACCTTGATCATGCCCTGACCCTAAACCCTAACAATAAACTCTTGGACCCCAACCAATTGTCTCTTTGCATATCCTACTTGTCTCATGAGTCATGACCACTTTAACCAATTGCGTTCAACCGATGGCAAAATAGTACTTGCACAGTCTTTGCCTTATGAAGCGCAATAGACATTACCTAAATGCGTTGCCCCATATTGCTCCGTCATGCCTGTGCCTACAAACAGCAAGCTTGACATATCTTGCAAACTTGACATATTGCATAACGTAAGTACTTTTCGAAGTCAATTGCATCAAAAACCAAGCTGCAGTTTTGCCACACTAAGCTTTTTATTAGTCATTTGTTTAGTAACAATTGTTCCATTTTAACACAATCCATGATTTCACATTCATTATTTCATTTATTAATCCTACCCATTGTTGCACTTTAACCACACCTAACTACCTAGCAATGGTAGTCTACATACGAAAACCGAATTCGAAACAACAAACTAGCTTAAACTATCCCACAAATTTTAAAATGACTCGCTTCAGTCTCTAACAAGTCAATGTCATAAAACAACAACTTTGCGTATCGTGTTCAAGAAAGAAAAAAGCTAACTGGCCTGGTATCGTCCAACGACCAATCAATGCAGGCTCACGTAAACTAGGCGTAAAGACAGCACGGCCTAGTTTAGACTACAGACCACATTAAAACAGCTAGCCTGCTCTAGCTAGTCTGGACTGCAGATCACAGTAGGCCTTCTCTAGCTAACCCTAGACCAGGTACTTAGCCAACAGTTACTATAATGTATACTGAAAGAGCCCTTGCTACACCAACAACAGACTCATGCTGGCAAACTTAGCGTGTTCAATCAGTAGGGTATGGGACTACACTACGGTACTCGGATTACACCACAGACAGACCTGGAGTCATGGCACAGAAGGCTGAAGAGATGTTTCCGAAGATACTAAGTAAATGACGGTGTAATGTGCAACTTTTTCCAAGAGTCTGAATTCTCGAAATATCGAGAAAAGCATTTCGGATATCCTTGTCCATATTCAGATCCCGTTTTAAAGCAGTTTTTGGATACCCGTATCCGATTGCAAACTCACTATCCTTCCAGATATCCAACCGGCAAACCGGTATCAAGCGAAATTTCTGACTTGCGAAATTTCTGAACTGTTATTGTTTTTCAGTTATTTTGTTTCTCAGAAAAAAGAAATAAGGTCAGAAATTTCGCAGAGGTCAGAAATTTCGCTGACATCGGATAGTGATCTGTTTTACGTTTATGGGGAATCCCCAAAAGGTTAACATTGTGTTACATTTTGCGTGAGGCGGGCGTTGTGTTTGTGGTGACCAAACTAGTGTTTTTTGTCAATCTGTAAAATTAAACTTTTGTGGAACACATTTTGAATAATTTTTCGCTATTACCTTTATTTTTTTACTAAGACAATTTTGTATTTGAGACCAAGACTCTTCAGTACTTACTTTCTGCTACAGTAGGTGGTGGCTGGTGGTTTGCTGTCACTGTGTTGCGTAATTCTTAATTGAATGAGTCTAATTTCTTAGAAGACCTGGTTTGTTTGTTTTTTTTTGTAACGTGTTTTTTGCTCAACAGCGGGGGTCTCAAACTTAAATTGATTTGAGGGACAAATTAGGATATACAAACTAACCTGAGGGCCGCATTTGATTTATCCATGACACTGGCGCAACAAATGGCAGCCTCAACTTTACAAGAAACAGCTTTTACATCTTATATTTCATTTCCTGCGAAAAGTATCGGGAGTTATAGTCAAATATTTTCTAGCTGTCCCTACGTTCTTTTAAAAGGAACTTGTTCACTTGCTGGCTGAGCAAAACTAAATAACTTAAAATGTTGGTTAATGAAAATACCCAAAATGCATCGCGGGCTACATCACATGTGGCCCTTGTTTGAGAATCCTGCTCCACAGTTTGGTTGCTTTAATTCTAGATGTGCTTTTATGGTCCCACAAATGAGTGATGTTCAACACTGAGTGATGTTATCATTTTGGAACATTTTCTAAAACTGATTGATACAACTACAAGTACAGTACAGTGTACTTGGGTGCCCTGTAAAAGGCAGAGCTCCTCCGCAACCAAACTCCGCTATTTACAGAGCTCTGCCTTTTACAGGGCACCTGTACTTGTGTTACAGTACTTGGCTGATATGAAAAACAGTGTGATCTAGTTGTTTTATATTCTAATTATTTGGTATCAAGGTATAAGCAGTTTCTTGATAGCCTACCTAATATGCAAACTTTGTTTGCATGACCAGTTACTGTGAAAATAATTCTATTGACAAACTTGAAAAAAGTACATTTAACACATTAGATTAGTTCATTCACAAATGAAGTGGATTGCAAATGACTTTTAAATGTAGTTAACGTGCTTTAAAGTTAATGGTTGTTTAGTTTTGTTTAAAAAATAATATATTACAATGCATGCAGTTGTAGGTAAACTTGTTTAAAGAATATCTGTAATCAAATTATTGTGATTTTAATAGAAAGTTAGTAATATACTGTAGAGAAGCCAATGAAACATGTGCTACTGTGTATTTAAAACGCAATGTCCAGCTAGCCAGCAAGTGCTATACAAGGTCAACTGCTAAATGGCTGGGAACAGCTACATAGGACGAACTGTTGCTGGCAAGGTAGCTGGCAACATCAAAACCCTAGCATAGTGTACAGTAGAGGTCACCTGCTGATAGTGAATATGCAGCAGAAAGTGCTCAAAGTGAAAGTGAGATTTACCTCACTTCTGACTATGGGTACACAAGCCAAGTTGAGCAGTTATGATTCTAATGATTTGCAGTCATGTGATTCAGAGCATGGTTGAATGTTACTTGCGGCTAAGACTTGGGATAAAATTGTTTTTTGATACATTTAAAGTTGGTTAATATAAAAATGTAAAGTTTTGTTAAAAAGCAATAAACTCAACTGAAATGAACAAACTACAAAATTTGGAGATACAACATTAGCGTCATTGAATCAAACAAAGAAAACTGGCTAACCTATGCAACCTTAAACCTGTAAAACCCTATTACCTAAAACCTTGAACTTAAAAGTCAAAACCTAAAACCTTTCTTGCTTAGATCTAAAACTCTAAACGTAAAATAACCTGAAACTGTAAAGCAAAAACCCTAAGCTGAAACGCTAAAGTGAAAAGTCTTAAAGCCTGTTTATGCCAAGGACCAGCTAGTTCTTGCCAGGGATAATCATTTGTTTGGTTGCATTGGGTACTTCTGCACCTTCTACAACTGAGCACAGCAACTTCTCAAAGCAATAAAACAGACAAAAGATTGCACCTGGCAACTCCTGGCTCATCATCAGTATAAATGGGCTTTGAACCTTAAATCCTAAACCTGAGATTGTAACCCAATCACTGTAAAAAAAACCCTAGGAAACCCTTAACATGTTCAGTCATCACCGCCAAGATTACTCAACTGTTGTATGTTTACCTTGCTATTATATAAGGTGTAAACCTGCGTTCTGTTTGTGGTGACTAAACCCAACCATGTAGTATGCACTAAATCAGTGTTTCCCAATCTTTTTTTGGCTAGCGCCCCTTTTCTGACAAAGAAATTTCTATCGCCCCCCTGCCATCCCTAGCACACATATCAACACAATTTTTTTGTATTCTATCATTTGGGATGTTTGAAAATGATTAAAACAAGAATGAATTCAAAGATGCATTTCACTATAAAAATTAATTTGGTAAATTAACTCATTTAGCAGTTGGAAACTGTTAAACTTAATGATTTGGAAACTGTTAAAGTCATGAAGGGCTCGATTTCGTTTGAACATCATTAAACTTGGACAAGAAGGTGAAGATTGCTGATTTGGTTTTAATGAGGTTAACACCATTCCCCTGCAATTGCAAATTAACTTCATTGAACTTCGTGAAGATATCTGTGGACTGTGACAGCCAAGATACTGTATTAATGACCCCCTTTGACAGTCACCTTCTGTGTGCAGCAACAGGCATACAAACTCTCTTCATCATTATCCGAGTGCACCACATTGCTTGCCTAAACTTAGCAGAACGCTTTTAAACCCTTTGGTATCCTTTGATCAATCAATCCATTAATACTCTGCCACATTTTTTGTAAATTTTGAGTTCGGAACAGTGCAGGATTGAATTTAATTTGAATATTTTAAAAGTTTTTTAACTTTGCTGTGACACTTGCAGTCCTCCACTGGCTCTACCATGTCTCCCTGGATTTCCTTGGCGCTGCTCAAGCTAAAGTGCGTTCTGAAACACTTCCGTTTTCCAGAATATTTTCGATTCCCTTTAGGTAACTTATTCTTGTTGGCACCTAACACTATCTGTAAAAAAATATAAATTGCCTTTCTACTTTAGAATGAACTCGTACAAGGTTATTATTATATTTGTGATCATTAAACCACTCCATCCAAAATTAGCTCACGCTTTTGGTTACAGGCTGAGTCTAGGTGCAAGCGTGCATTCTCAAACCTGACCGGTGATAGTCACTGTAACGAAACGGGCATTATTAAGTAGCAGTTTACCAGTGCCAAGAAGTACAGCTGACGAAAATTCCAATCATAATCATTTCATTATAGAGGAGGACAGTTTTACTGTGCAGCTTACCTTTAGTGATGAAAACTGCAGTTCATCAATTTATCTCCTAGCATTTCACCTCTGTTTTGTTTACAAAACGCTAAGTTTTTGTTTACAAAGTACATGCATACATGTTTGTTGATCATACTGTTTTTTATGACATTTGGTCACTCAAAGTTAATAAGACAACAGAAATGTAATTATTAACTGGATCTCCTATTGCCCCCCAACCGCCAATTTCTGCTTCACCGCTCCCCTAGAGTTTCTCAACGCCCCCAGGGGGACGGCACCGCCCACTTTGGGAACCACTGCACTAAATCATGAACCGGCTATCTAGCAGTTGGCTTTGCATAGCCATTGACGGCTACTTAGATGCTTCAAATGTTGGAAGACTGGAATTGCGAGATGGTCATGAAGGGAAACTCCATAGCTTAATTGCAACATAATATGTTACTTGCGAGGGAATCAAGTGGTGAGGTGCCAGATGTTTGAAACATCTCAGTTGCCAACATGTTCTAAGCACCCATTTCTAAAATTTGATGAAAAAATCCTAAGGAGACCTAAGTATCATGTTTTGTCTGTTCAGTTGACAATATCGATTTTTTAAAAGTTTTCAGGTCTTCATGTAGGTTTGGTTAGCCAAAAGCTGTCACTTGATAAGACATATGATAAACATTTCCAATAGCCAAGTAATGCTAATAATGATCTTATTGTAAGTTTATAACATTGAAGTGGTAATGAAACAAGGTTTGTGCGATAAAGTTTCATATTAAAAATAAAGTGTTCCTTATTACACTTAAGTCAAATCAAGGAAATGGTTTCTCTGTCTAAAAAACTAAGCATTTTAAAAATACGACTTTTTATTTCTTTATGTGGAATTTAAGAACTATTTTTAAAAATAAGTTGTTTTCCAACATTGTTTCTAATAGTTTACTTCTTGACATGTGGTGCGCAAAAGTTGTGTTGAGTAGGTACCGTTTCACAAAAATGTTTACTTTGATTAATTGAATCTGATTCCCTATAACTCAACAAAAATAAAGTCATGCTAGCAATTACTTGGGACACAAAGCAGACTGGGGATTTGAAAGGTATGTCTATACAATTGATTCAGCACTAATTTTAACACTTTTACCACTGGGTAATACACCTGTATGTCATGGGTGTTCATGGAACTGAAACCAAATGAGATACCAATACATCACAGACTTCTATTGGATACCAGTTGTAATCTTTTACTTTTACAGTTTGTACAATTGCATGTCAACACTATGAATAGAAATAGATTATCAACAATTGTAGCACTTGTTTGGACATAAATTGCAGAGTGTTTTATGAAACAGGTGTAAACATGCCAAACTCTTAAAGAGATCCCAATATCTAGCTTATTTTCCTGTGGGAAGCCTTTTAGTACTGAGAAGAGTGCATAATTACAGCTGTAACTATTGATTTCATGCTAAAAGATGAGTATTACTTTGAAGCAGAGTGACAGAAAACTACCCACCCCATAAAAACTAAGTAAGATTGGCAACACATGGAATACAGACAAATAAGCACATATAATGCAGAGATGTGGTTGATGAGTGACATAATTTATTCAAACTTGTGTGAGTCTGTGAACAGTTTGCGGCCAACAATAAAGCTTAATGAGTAATCCAGGGTTTCTCAACAGGGGCCCTGTGGCCTCCAAGGGGGCCATAGGGCGTTTCTTTGAGGGCCACAAGCAGACCACTGCTTATGGCCTTGTTTCTTCTAGATGTTAATTTCTGCAAAATTTCGGTGGGAAAGCACCAAAAAATTGGTGAAGTGAGCAATGGGTGTTGGTGCCTCTGAAAGAGGGCCAAGAAGCGTAGAAGGATGAGGAACACTGGAGTAAGCTATCAAAATACATTTGTGCTAATGTAATCTGTACATGGTTGCCTGAATGTATTGGGCTACTAGCCTCAACAACTGTTTGAAGATCAAGCAGTATGGTATTTTAAGCAACCTCAAACATGTATAAATGTAACAATTAATTAATTAAACTCTTGTAAAAAGCAGCAATGTTCATATGTGTTTTGAAGTTCAATTTTACTGCTTCAACTCTATGTAGGTTTTTGTAAAAAGTCATATTGCATCTATTTTTGTATGTACACAGTTCAAAAACATATTTGTTAATATTTTTATATGGCATTACAGTTACGTGCAACTGGGCATTTATTGCTTGCAGTTACAAATGATAAATTCACAGACTGTAAACGTTTGCCATTGAAGAAAAAATGCTTTTTTGGTGTTGGAAGTCAGATGCACAGATGTTTTAGCTGCTTCAAGAGTGCATTTGCACATGTTGCAGTTTCCAGTCTGGTTTTTTGGGAAGCAAATGACCAAAGCAATTCATAATTATTTACAATATTTGAACAATTCTGACAATTATTTGAACAATTCTGAAACACAGGGCCGATGTTGAGAAACCCTGGACTACTCATTAAGCTTCCTTGCTTGTCATTAACTGTTCACATACTCACAAATGTGAATGCTTCATAACTATACATTTATTGTGGTATCAGCAAAGCAGTGAGCAGTATTTATTCCAAATGCAATTTTCTTCAGTTTCAGATCGTTTTTGTTTGCTCCTTAATTCTAAGTTATTTCCAATGTTGTAGCCACTAGCGCAACTGAATGGACAAGTATGTATGGACTAGAATCAACACATTCATCATAGACTGCTCATTGAACATTCCTGCTTAGAAGCACAAACTGTTCACATTGAGTTTGCATTAATCATGTGATAAATGTGTTGAATATATTTTTCTTCTTACATTATTTTGTGTGTATTTATGGATGTGCAGGGTCAGTTTCCCACCAACAACTTTTTAGCGTAGCTTTTCTGTTTTCTTGCAAGTGTTTGTTGCCAGCTTTCAAGTATCATGTGTTTTGTGTGCATCAGTGCTTGGTTAGAATTGCCATAATGTGCTCTTGGAAGTAGTGCTACGCTTAAGGCATCAAACCCTCAGCCTTCTTTGTCTGTTGAGTGGCTACAAGTTTTCAACTGATGGGACAGGATGAATCAGATTAACTGATTACAGTAAAGTACATATACTTGCAAGACAACTCAACACCAACAACTTCATTTTTTGTAAGCACTGAGAATGCTTGTGTCAGCATTTTTAATTTATGAACTAACTGCTTGAACTACAGTATTATTCAATATTGTAAACCTCACATCAGTATTTTCTGAAACTTTCATACCATTTGTTTTTTTAAAAATATTTTTCTACAAGAGGATTTCAATGTTTGTAGGGTAATGCATCACTGCTTCAGGTAGTGGTATGTTGTGAGGTCATCAGAGGTGTGCACCACAGTGATTGCAAATGATGAGCCGGTAATGTAGAAAAATAAGTAAGATTGGAAAAGTACCATTAGCAAGTGTTAAACACCTAAAGTCTTTCCCTGCACCAATATTGTTGATCACTAATTTCCAAGAACAATTCTTAGCAGTAGTGTTGATGATCAGAAGGTGACATATTCTGTGTTATTTCTAGATAAATTTTTAGTTTAAAAAAATTTTTTACAATTTAACTTGCCTAGTTAGTTTGTTTAGTCACCAGCTACTTATGCCAAAACAGGCAATTGGGAAATCACTTGCTTGTTTCAGCAATGCATATAGCGTTATTTATTGTGGACAGCACTCACACCAGATGCGCCCTCGCTCCATTGCTTGATTCAGAGCACAATGCTTCATGGTGGATGCCTTACAAACAAGTTTCACCCAAGGTAAGTTTTTCACTAAAAATGCTAGTAAAAAATTCAATTTAGAAATTTTTCATTGTTTTATGTATTTGGAATTAAAACTTTTAAAGCTTCAACCTAAGAGCTTTTCAGTTTTAGTAGCAATGTTTTTTTAGCATGTCAAGTGGGTTTTAATTATTAGTGGAAGATTTTAAAGATGTGTTATGTGAGATAATTCTAACTGAAGATTATGTGGTCATGTTATATTTTTGCAGGAAAACATCAAAGATGCCATTGAAGTGTTGTGTAAAGACCTTGTAAATTTTGAAGTGAAAGGACTTCTGAATATTTCAAGGTTTCCCATGAATAAAGAACTGGCATGTGGTGAAAAATGCCAAATATGTTTATGCACAGATTGTGAATGCTGTGGAGAAGATATTTTAGCAATATACTGGCTTGAATGCAGTATTATCTCCCAAACTGACAATATTGGCATACCACAAGATGCTGTGAAACCCGTAGATCATGCTGAAAATTCTATAATGTGGCTGACTTTGGATGGAATGCAAGATTTGGAAAATCTGAACGTATCTCTCATTGGTCCAGAGCCTATATATTACTTGCAGCAGGTGAAGAACAGGTGCTTAAGTACGATTCACAGGCATTGCTTCCACGATTATGGTTCTGATTTTTTCAAATCACAATCTTCAAAAATGCAGCTGGACTCTGGAGCACAACATCCCGCAAATGAAAGTGATGGTGAAATAATCAATGTAAATGCCTCAGCCATTACACTTTTGGACCAGTATCACAAGGTGGTAAATGCAAGCATTCCCGTTGCACTGCAAGAATCACTTTTTAATACAGCAAATTTCTGTGATGAAGAATTATTATTTCTGCGACTGCAATTTTATGGACAGAGTTTTCCTTCATGTTTCATTAATCAAAAAAAGTTTTCTGTCCTGAGTGAAGTTGTTCTTGGTGAAAAAAACTCTGACCAACAGAGAGATTACTTCAGGTTAGTTATTTCTAACGTATGACAGAACTTACTTCTGTTGTGATGCCACAGTATCAGAGTTGGCCTCGCATTACTTGTAGCATGTTGCTTAGTTTTTTAATAGTGAGCTCATGCTCCTCTTCAAATATTTGTAAATTGATCAACCAAATAAATAACATCATGCTCTACAGTGATCGAACTTTAAATGAGATAGTTTTTGTTTTTAAGTACAAGTTTGATATCATTGTTATATTTAAAATGCTCTACAGTTTTGTCTATTTTGATAAACTTTTTCAGGGCGTTCTGTTTCTCAGGAGACAACAAGCCTTTTATCTGTTTTCATGAATTGTTATTGGGAATTTTCTTCATGCAACCACATATACAGCATGGTGGAAAGATGGCAGAATACAGGTCTTGGTTTTGTGTACATAAGATGTGTTTGGGTTTTAGAAATTCCAACCGTAGCTCAAAATACAGTACTAGTAGGATTTTGGCAAGTAATGAGAATCACCTCACTATTTCCCTAAAGCCGCTGGGTAAAACAATTTGAATACATGTAAAGTCAATGAAAAGTTAGGTGACGATGTTTTATTCAGTTATCATTTCCAGCCATGAGAAAAGGGTGGGAACAAATTATCTTGTTCTGTAGGGTGAACTAAGTGTAACAGTGATGCGCAGACGTGCTCGCTGATCATAAAAATGCTCTGCAATTATTAAGAGCTTGTCCAATACTGTGCTATGTGGTGAGTTTGTATTTGTATGATGCAAGCTGTGTGTAAGCACTAAATTAATTGACGTTAAATTTGAAAATGCATCGTTCCCAACAAGTGATGGGCTGGGAATAAACCAACCCGTCTTTTGAAGTTGTTCATATCGCAGGAAAACAATCTGCATACATTTTAGGTGTCGCTACATCTTCCGTTTTTATGATCGGAGAAGAAGTGGTAAACTGACCAGGGAAGATTTCATGTAAGGCTGTGATTTCGACACAGTTTAATTGGTGTCATGCACGTTCTGCGATCCTTACTCGTAACTTTTTCTAGGAGGCTGGTTACTGACATCAAAAGATTGAAAGGAGAAAAAATTGATGACGCATCACTGTTGGAAGAAGTAAAGAAGTCAGCAAAGTAAATAGTATTAGTATTTACAATGGTGTAGTTGGTTCTTTCGGTAAATTAGGCAATTAAAATTGGTTGTGAATGTCTGCATTTACTACTTGTTCTCATGTCATTCAGAGTGCTGTTTCTCTTGTACGACAGTCTTTTGGGTAGAAAATTCAAAGTTAGAGTTGCTCCTTTGCAACTTACCACAGCATAATTTCGTTTGCAAAACTTTCCGTTTCAACTGCGGTTGTTCATTTGACTGTTAGTTGTCCAGTAGCAGTATTCATGTTACTTTTCGCTAGTGATTTGATATGATGTATTTTTGCTAAGAAATATTTGTCCGTGCTGAAAAATTCTCCTTCCAGGTCATTGTTGTTATTTTCTAAGACTTGATCCCTGCAATTATGATCTCTACTTCCCGTTGATGGTATAAGACACTCCTGTTACGATTTATTACAAATACTGTTGTAATATCGAATTTTAGTGTCGAAAATTTTTATCTATGACGTTTTTGTCAGGTACCCCTGCTTTTGCGTTTACAAAATATAGTAAGTATTACAAAACAAAAAAGAGATTTACTAGGAGCGCACCCAAACTTCCATATAGTACTACATTTGTGCTTGGTATTTGTTTGAGTTGATTTCCGTGTTGATACAGACTGTTTGGAGACCATCCCCAGAGTCAACTTCCTCTTTCTGCATTTTTGGAAACTGTAGGCAAATTGAAATTCAGGGGAACGTCAATCCTTTTCCGAATGCAAGAAAAGCCTTGGATTCAAAGAATGAAGAGGCTACGAGACTCTCCTGAGTGAGTAAAAAACACGATTTTAATTACATTCATCACAAACTTCGATGTTCTTGGTTCGGTTAACTTTTATTTTAGAAGTTGAAGAAAGCTTCGCTCTGTACTTGTACTTTTCTGCTTTCTGACAGTGTCTTACAAATTATCGTGTTTCACGTGGCCAATTTGAGAACATGAGTTTTCACGTTAAAGTTGACGAGGCCTTTGAAGCTGACAGTTTCTTCAGACAATAACACTAAAAAAATTTATTTAAAAGTGTAGTTGTTAAGAAATATCATGTAACGCCATTTTTCACTTTAATTTGAGCAGAGTCAACGATTCATCAAAGAACAAGCGACGAAAAACTTTGGAACGCACAAATGCCCGTCCAGGTGATGTGAACAAAGCTATAATGTGTCTAGTGAGCTGCAGTGCTTTGAACACGAATTTTTGATGAATTAGTGCCATTTATCGATTTTTTATTATTGATGCGAGCGTTCGTACCGCTGGGCGTTTGAAAAAATGCCGCCGTGTTGGACGGCGTTTTGACTCCATAGTTGCGACTAATATCAGATGCAACGCGCTGTTGTGTGTTGTGACTGCACCACTCATAATGCTATATCTTACAAGCAAAGCATTTGTGCCTTCACTGAGAGTACTGATGTGTTATTAACTGCATAATAACCAAAACAAACACCATTTTTGGAATTTGTTTTTTCACAACTTGTTCGGTTTATTTGCTGTCCTGCCTGTTCAGCGCCAGGCTCACAAAGCTTATGTTGCTCCTCAGTATTTCAATTTTCGCTCTGCTGCTTAAGAATTTGTTGATTAAGAAGTTGATCTTAGTTCTGGCGTTGCTGTGTTCGCGCGCCTTGGCTTACTCTGTCAGTGACCATCGTAGATTCCCTCGACATCCCTGTAGACGGAGACTCGCCCTCGTTTTCCCAAGCCTTGATCCAGTCTTCGCTACTGTCCGACCCACCGAGCCCTGCTGCCAAGGAAGAACCTTACACATTGGCCCTACACTCGGTCAAAGTTCGTCGAACCGGAACTACAGTCGAAGCGAAGTCCCTTTACGAGCTTGGCGTGGCAGAGAAGGTCCTGAAACGGTTGTTCTTGCGTTTTGCCAACTTCATTGCCCGAGTGACTGATTCGCAGCCAGTGCTACTGTTTGTCTCGTTTAAAATTGACATATTTAACAGTGAAGAAACGAAGGATGCATGCTTGTGTTGATCACGGAGGCTCGGAGATCTTAAACCCTTTAACACATTTTCAAGTCTCTGCACCGCAGCGATGTAATGATAAACGATGAAAAACTGTTATAATGTTTCACATATGTACTGTAGAACACCAAGATACGTTACTTTTTTCAATCTTGCCACTGTCCTTGAAGTAATCGTTCCTGTTGTTTGGTTTCATCAGCCAAGGTTTGCTATATTCAGTCAAACAAAAGCCCTGCTAAAGGTTAAGTTTTTGTGTTTGTCTTTCCATTTGTCACTCTGGTGTTTCTGCACGAATACAATTTTGAAAAACTCTTTTGTCAAGTCAACTCTCAGTTGTTGCGTTTGCGTTATCCCAATACAATATAACTTCCAGTTTCTTTTTAAATTAGATATACATTTTTATCATCGGCCAGAAAGGCTTATACTTGAAAACGTTTTCAGCTTAACAATCAAGCACGCTGTCACTTTTGACAAGAAATCGTAGCAGCCTAAATTTAAATTTTGTTGTTGGCATTTTTTATCTCGTTTTTTTTTGGGCACGCAATACCCAAATAAACCATAACCATGAATATGATTGGCTGTAGCTGAATTATGTAATCGTTTTTTTTTCTTTAAAAGCGCGTTATCCGTGGCGAACAAACGTGTGACACACACCTTATGCTGCAGGCTGTGACGCCGAGTGTGGAGGAGGCATTGTCCGAGCCTACTTTTCTGCTACCTACGCAAAAAGTGAAAATTGCTCGCTATTCAAGCATGCAGGCTTTTAACAAACGCTCCCACGCCAATGAGATGCTCAACGGCCTGCGCTATTTCGAAAGACCTCAGAAAGGTGAGAAGGTACATTTTTGTGGTCTAGCTGCCCACCAACTGTGACCTAAATTAGCACAATCATAATTCATGATTATTTCAAGGCAAACTATATGTTTAGCTCAGAAACGCTCACTGATTTTACTTGTAGAAAATGATTAACTTCTTCTGTGAATCAAACCGGCTCGATCCAAATCGGCATAAAATGACGTTTCGAATGAATTGCGATGTTTGTAATTTGCAAAAGGACGTGTTTCCAGCAGAAAAATGGAGTTTTTGTTCTTGTCAGTGACATGTTGCCTTTAAAGGTGTTGGGTTAAAAAGTTGGTGGTTTCAGATTTGACAGTACAAAAAAGACGATTTTCAACAAGCGAGTTAATCTCCAAAATCGAATGAAGATTTGCCGTAGATGTCAAACCGACGCTTTTTGTGTCTCAGTCCTATTGACCTTGTGCTCCTCGTGCGCTATCACTGGCTCGAAAAAGAAGCTCTCGTCACTTTTGGATAGAAAAGCCGTATGCGGCTGCTCTGCTTGCATCTCACTGGTGTCACTCAATCTACTTCTCCATCAGGCTGTGTGGAAACAATTCGCTGCGTTTAGCGAAACAGTCAGAATAACCGCTTAGGCTTCATGTCGTACATTTTTCACTTACTGCTCCAATCGCTGGCCTACCAACAAATAAACCGCATTACGTACATTTATGTGTTTGTGTGTCTCGGTATCCGATGGAACTGTCCAGTTATGATGTGGACTTGGGCGACGTCATGTACAGCATGTGTGTAAATTGCTCATGCTCCGTTGTATTCACTCCTGGTAACTGGACCGATTGAGGGGCTGTCATTGAACAAGATTCCACACGTGCAATCTTTGCACTCACTGTTGCAGGTGGCAAAGAAGCTTTCACATGGGGTGAGGTGAACATGAACGCCTTGGGCAAATGTCTGCTTGCCGTGTGTCGCGAAGCACAAGAAATTCTTCTCAAAGAGGACCGGTCAGTTTGCTTCGCAGCTTTGTCTTGCAATGCACCATTCGCTTTTGTTTTTTAGGAAACTGTATGTAAATGTTGTGCTAAATAATTTTTCAAAAGCGAAATTACCTGTACGTGAGGATCGGTCGACATCTTATAATTGATAGTGTTCCTTGTTTCGACTGCAAATACCCGTTGGCTTATTCATGAAAAAAAAACAGTTTCTTTAATGCTCCGCGATCATTGTCGGTTGCTCATCTACATTAGGCCTTTAGAACCAGTGGATTTCTCTGCCGCAAGTTTCTTGGTAAAAAAGCACGGCACCAAGATGTTTATCACGCTTTTTCACAATAAGCTCAACGCTAGCAGTTCACGCAACGCAGTTCGGCCGACCGGAAGGTGAATGCGCAGGCAAGTGTCTCACCGTCTGACGCGCTTGCAGAGTCCTGCAGCTGCAAGCGCCCGTCTACATCCTGGGCGACCTCCACGGCAACTACCACGACCTGGTTTGCTTCGAGAAAGCGCTGTGGCGCGTTGGGATGCTGCTCACTCCGTGCCGCTTCCTATTCCTCGGGGATTTCGTTGACCGTGGCAGCAACGGTGTCGAGGTAAAACAAGCAAGCAATCGCATCGCTGTCGAAAACTATCGCCTTATTTGAGCGCTTTGGTGCTTTTAAACGTGGTCGCAACCAAACGATTTGAAATTGTAGGCCATTGCGACGGTTCATTTGTGATGCAGTAACAGCTAAATGTGAGCTTTTCCTCTTTCAGCACATCTTATGTGTTTAAGGCTCAGTTTCTTTCAGTAGAAAGTCGTCGAATGGCAGACGCCGTTTGTTTTTTCGGCTCATGGCATTCGCCGTCAAACTGTCGAGCGTAGACAACGCCCGTCAAGTTTCCCCTGTTCACATCTGTTATGACAGCGGTTAGATTTTCACTGCATAGTTGCACTGATCGTATGGCCGAGCAATTCCACGCTATGATGCTACAAAGCAAATATGCGCAATAAACACCAGGTCGGTTGCAAAATACGCTGAATTTATGGCATTCACTTTAATAACCGATTAAAGGGTCGAATGATCGATCGTATTCGTCACTTGCAACTAGTTTCAGGGTTAATGTACGTCTGCTACGTTCTTATGTTGTTACAATAAAGAAACCTGGTTGGGCGTGTGGAAAAATAGATGAGACCAAATTAGTAGATGGCGAATGTTCGTTGCAAAAGAATATGATGGCTGGAAGCGGAGTTTGGTTGCATAGTACGGGTGTGCACGAGTTTATTTTGAAACGGATGCCTAAAATCACCATTCCTAACTGCAAAATACTGAAGCTATTATAATGATCTTTTCTGCAATCGATTTTTTGTTATTATCTTCTCATCTACTTTTACATTGTTGGAAACGTACCATACACACATACAAACTCAACACGATGCCCGCTTCAAAGCTCTGTGGCGCTAATGAACATTGCTTTCAGAATTTGTGGTCTTTCTCTCGATTAACAAACCTTTCTCGTCGACAGTTTTAAGATACACTGTCTATAGCAGGGGTCGGCAACCTTTCCCTAGACGCGGGCCAAAAACTAACTCGGCAAAGTCTGACGGGCCGTACTACTTTCCACCAACAATTCCCTGCCCTTTGCTGTTTAAGATGTTAAAACTATGGAATTTGAATAAGATTAACTCCTGGTTTTCACAGAAAGTACAATTATAGTACAGTGCGTTTTGTCATAAGTAATTCCTCATAAGTATGCAATACAAGAAGTTGCAAGCAGGGCAGATTCATAAAATATAATACCACTAGACGGGCCATACAATTACTACAATTGGTAAAGGGGTTGCGGTCCGTATGATTTTCCGTGGCGGGCCAGATCCGGCCCGCGGGCCGTAGGTTGCCGACCCCTGGTCTATAGCATGTGGTCACCACAAAGATTTGATAAGAAGAAAACAAAAAGACATAATTAGTTTTTTAGTTCCTGTTGGTTCAACATAAAAGGAAATCGGATGTAGATCCTGTTTCGGGCGTACTCTCCATTTTATGTGAACATTACATGCAGGCGAAAGTCGTCTGGCTGCGCGCACACAACAATTACATGAGAAAGTTTAAGAAAATCTAGAACTTGAAAATCTAGTGCGATCGAGTGTAGAACTATCACAGCTGACCAAGACGCTGTACTATAAACCTTACTGTTTTGCATTAGCCGTTATATTTATCATTAGGTTTTTCAGCAAATGTACATAAAGTTCTTAAAATGCAAGGTTTTGAAACCTTTCAAATGATTAGCGACTACGCGGGTAATACGGGTATTTACTCAAATGTAAACAACATCTTGCCTGTTTAACATCGTCACGCACGTTACTGTCATAATAAAGACTTTCGCTTCATGCGCTAACTCTGGAAGTGACGCTTCTTTGTCACGTGCTACGCAAATTGTACAATAACGATTTAATTTTCCATACCTTCGCTTTTCACAGCGACGCAATATATTTACTGATAACCTGGCGGCCGCTTTTTTATAATGGTTAAAATTGAAATCCTTACAGGAATTTGATAATTAAAAGTTCTATAGGTTTGCTGTAAGCTTTGGAGGAATCAGCCCATTTGGGCTCCGCTTTCATTTTTTGCGATGATTCAAACTCGCTCATATCTGCATTCAAGTAACTACTCTCCACATGTGGCATAAGCAGGGAACCTATTGGCAAATTTTTAATATGAAAGCGATTTCACGTAACACTACGCATCGTCAGTCCTGAAATCGGCAAGCAAAGCGTACGGGTGAAGCGTTGAAAGGCTGAAACAAGAGCAGAGGAAGCAAACAAACAAGACTAAAGTCAAGCTCAGGAAGTTGATATTCGCGATTTTCCCGAAGAAGAGTTCGCGAAACGAAGAAAAGCGGATATGTGAAAATCAAAATTTTTAATTTAATTTTGCATTTTACTTAAACAGATGGGGTGAAGCAGATTACACGAGACTGTACTATGATTGAAGGAAGCTTGTTAGAAACTACTGTTGTCTTTTTTGTCGAATTGGTAGCGAAGCCATACCGCTGCTCATATCAAGGTGTTACACACACGAGCTGCGAAGATCCAGTAAGCTGAGGTGATGGGAGGATTTGTCCAGAAACCTTGGTCCACATCACAGGGGCAGTCGAAAGAGCACAAAGGTACATATATGGACTCCCCGTTGTCTACCAAATAAGTATGGAATCAGGACTCCCCTGGTCTTACCCCCTTGGCTACAGTGAAAGTGTCTGAAAGGCAGGTGCCCCAATTCACTTGCGTCTTAGGTGCATGTAAAAATGCTGAGAGCACGGATGTGTCTTTGGTACACAGTATGACATAATCTGTTTGAGTAAAAACACACACACGTCAGTCCCACGTTGTGGCTTAAAGTCAAACCACTTGTCAGCGATGGCAACAAATGGTGAAATGCAGGATAAAATGTAGTGCTCAAATAGTGGAGAATGTATTGTTGCTTGAGAAACAAATCTGTAATTGCTAGCATCAATCGCGTCACCATTCTTATTTTTGCAAATATGTGCAATAGCAGTTACCATGCACTGTCGCAAAAGTGCCACCTTGTTGCTTTGTTTTGCATCACAATCTGACTTAACCTACACGCAGGTGGTCGCTTATCTCCTGTCTCAGAAGATTTTGTGTCCGAACAAGTTGTTCCTTGTTCGGGGCAACCATGAAATGCGCGACATCCAGACAGCGTTCACTTTCCGAACCGAATGTTTGGCGAAGTTCGGCGCTCAGCAAGGCATGAAGATATGGGAGGCAGTGAATGAATGCTTCGATGTTCTACCGATCGCTGCGCTTGTTGATCAAAAGGTGCGACTTTTCTATGATCATTTGTATGGCAAACAGCTTTGGTACATGATAAACAGAAGTGCTGTCAACGACAAATACATTTCATTTGTCAATCACTTTCATTAGCGAATACACTGGTACTGTTTAAACGACCACAAGGTAGCCAGTCCAACATTTTCTATGACTGAAATCAAATCCACAATTTGCGCAACGAAAGACAAGCAAAAAGCTTAACCAGGTTTGTATTTACAGTTCGCACCATTTCACTTCCAAGTTGTTAAAACAAAATATTCCTGTCTAATATATAGTGAAAGTGGTTTGTTCAATATTTTATACGTGTATTTTTCTAATTCGTAACTGCAAATGTCTTTAATTTCGAGGATGTGGGCTAAGTGCAAAATCTCTTACGGGTATGTGCTGATTGCTTTTAGTTTTTGCAAGGTATCGTAATGCTCTGTTCTTTACCTTATTTAGGCTATCCGAAGTTGTTCTGTTGCATACTCCGCATGCACCTAATGTATATCATATTGCAAATGGCTGTAGATGATAGAACAATACGCTGACCACAACAGTTAAATATCACGGAAAGGCTGTAGTTTGAAAAGAATACTACTGGCGTTGGCTATACTTTGTTGCCTAAATGTTTAACATGGGTATTCCATTTTAGATTGGAGTCGACAAAAACAACGGGATATTTAACGTTGTCTGCTTCCTTAATGTGTTGCTTACTAAGGGTTATCTGAAATAAAATAAATGTAGGTATTTTAGATAAATGTATGTAATTGTTTTTGGAGGGAGTAAGTGGGAATTTACTTATTTGCAACTACGTTACAATTTTTCTCAGTTCTACATACACCAAAGTTTCAAAATCATTCGAACATTTATGAGATAGAAGTAGAGTTTTATCATCAGCGGAGAGCTATAATTTAAAGTCTGAGGCGGTTGGGCAAGTCACTGATATACCGTAAAACCTCTATTTGAGCGCCACCTCTAATAGAACGCCACTATAAAGGAAGGGTTGAAAAATAGAGCGCCACCCTCTAATTGAACGCCAC
>JGI24159J19872_10002841_pt1 | contig 21035 bp, 15 predicted proteins | sample Ectturendosymbi4_FD_19872 | JGI IMG/M metagenome (IMG submission 19872) | reverse complement strand
TCTTGCAAACCGGGGTGTGCGTCAGCCAGTCCAGCCGCACACCTGTGCTCCACTGCTCGTATTCGACAAGACATCAGTGCAGCCTCATTTTGCAGTTATAAATTGCTCTGACGCATTGACGAGCGTGTTTTACTCCCCTGTTTTAACGCGCAGTCTGATATTTTTGCAGTTATGAACTGCTGTATCGTAGCGTTGAGTGTATTTTCCTCCGATATCCTAACCTGGAGCGCTGATAGTTTATATTCAGTTTAATGACACATAAATTAAGGGGAGTGCGTGTAGACGAATATGCATATTATGTTAACAAACTTCGCCAAAACGCTGGTTTGGAAACATGAATACGACGTCAAATTGTGACGTCACAAACAGCGCACACTAAATGCAAATGACAACCATATGCTGCTGAATGAACCCCCCATGAAAATTTTCTGCGTACGCTACTGTGTCGGACTAACTGGGTGCTAGGCAGGCCCGTCGCCAGGATTTAGCAGCAGGGGAAGCCAAAAACCAGGAGGGGCCAAAAACCAGAAAGGGGGAGCACATTTTTTAAATACTGTATTGGATGTATGCAGCAACCAGGGGCCCAAACGTGAAATGGGGGGACACAGACTTCAAATGTGGGGGCCGGGCACCACTGTCACCCCGCTGGCGACGGCCCTGGTGCTAGGGAAGCTGTGAAAACTGGGGAAAATTACTCGATTGGAAAAATACAGGCCAAATAAGGACTACAACGAAAATTCCTGGTTACAAGTGCGGCAGTGCACACACGCCCAAATTACCATGGTTACTGAGATGGATGACAGCTCTTTTTCAACTTATCTCTGCAGATATTCCTCAGCCTGAGGCTATAAGTTTTTACGTAAATTTATGTCAAATGCAATCAGGTTGTCCTTCAGTTTTCCCAATTTTGCAGTCATGAATGCAACCTTTGTTCAAAATAGAAGAACAACCTAAAAGAAGATATCACAAAAGGCCTGAAGATATTTTTGAAAATGTCTAAACAAGCCTGTTACGGGCCAAAAAGAAGAATAAACCCAACGAAGACCGGCGGACTGCCTTCATGCCACACAAACAAAATCCTACCAAGACTTTCTGCTTCACGAAAGCCTGCCCGTTACATTTAGCAAAGCTGGTGCAACGTACCCAGTTATATCTCTTATTCTCTTTTGTCGATACAAGGAAATACGCGGAACCATTTTCAATTTTGCGATTAAGTAGCTGCATGCTGTAGCGAAAATAGGACTCTATTCCTGCATGTCATGACTGCAACTGAACGCTTCGACTCAAATTTTTGACGAGCTTTGAGAGTTAACATACCAGCTGCTCTTTTAGCTGCGATGCCACTTTGACTTGTACTTTTTTGCCAATCTGCGAACCTGTGTGTACATAAGTTACGCGTCTTGTCGGCGTCGCTACTGCTTCGCTTCCTATTACCGAGACGCGATCACACTAGGAACACGAGTGGCGTCTGAGAACGTCTCTGGTCCTGCAGCTACAGTTTAGCAAAGCTTGAGGAATCATACAGAACGAACCAAACAATCGAAGCAGAACAGTGCAGAAAGTGCTGTTTGTTCAAGAACCAGCTGTTTGAAAGTCACGACATTATAATAGACGAATCATAAGACAAGCGCAACTTTTTCCAGGATGTGGTTGGGCCTGCGACACACATTTTCACTCTATTAGCATAAGTGTCGACCTTCTCAGAATCTGTGCTCTCCAACAATATATTGTGTTGAGCAATATTACAGTGCATTGATGCTAGCTGAGTGAGAAGAAAGTTGATTGCATTCAAAGATGAAATTTCTCATTGACAAGAGTTAAGATAAGTGAAATCTACAAACACCTTGTTTGCAAACATATGTGGTAACAAGTTCAGCTTGACCTTCTGCGAACTTGATTACACCACCTAACAGAAACACAATTCTTAGGAAGAGAACGTCTTTTGCTCGTCACTGACCACACACATTCATTCAGGCGCATGCACAACTTGCATACTGCTTGAAGAAATCTCATTAATAATCTAAATGCCCTTGCAGCAAATTGTTCAAAGTCTTTTGTACTTTGCAGTCCTCTTTGCTGGTTTCATTCATTCCACACCTTTTTTTATTTTTACCGTCTGTGCTAAAAAGTGCATGCCAGTGTTACTGAATAAGAAAAACTCCGGAATGTGTATTACAATTCACAAATCTACCAAGATTCAAAATTTTTGACTTGCATCACAGCATCTTAGTTTTGTCTTCTTCGTATGGATGGTTCTGAATGTTGTTTGTTTCTACAATTATTTTATCAAAACTGCAGCCCTGTTTTCAGAAATAGTATGTCAGTAAAAGTTTAGTTTTGGCGAAAGTATTGTGCAAGACACTTGTTAGTTGAATGATGAAAGCAGCAATGGGGTCTGAACAGATATTGAATGCGTAAACTTCTGGTTTAAGGTCTATTGATATATTGTTGAAAATTTTGTTTCCGGGTTTTTTCAAACACTTTATGCGGTTTAATGTGCACCAAAAAGTTCACAAACCGAAAACTGAGATGATATTAATCTCGAGTAGCAGCTCAACAAAACAATCAACTTAAGCAGAGCCAGGAGTTACAACAAAAAACTTCAAATTTAAATAATTTCCGCAACTGTATTTCAGGTCTCTGCTTAAATTTTAACAAAATTGCTGCTGCAAAGCACTGCAATTATAAAGAAAATAATTTTATGCACTTTCAAATTACCTTCGTAAACAGAGCAAATGAAGTCAAGTGGTAAGCGTTGCATGTTTGCAACGACGATGTTCCGCTCTCTGGCGCCACCTCAACGCCATCCGTCGCAAAAGCATTTTTCGATACATCTAAATAACCACACCTAGCACCGATATCGATGCGGGCTTCGGGCTGAAAAAACAACTTTGGTTCAGTGACAAGTATAACTCCGGACAAATAGGAATATTTGTTTAGTTAGACCATTTTGTGTAAAAAAAACATGTCAAAAATTAAAACACATAAAACCACTAGTACCACGTACTGTTTTAACGATGAATATCCCCTAATTACTCTACTTAAAAGAACTATCGTTTTTTTCTTTAGGCAAGAGGGGAGTTACAAATATATTTCACACTATTAGTAAATTAGCGCGCTTTTTTGACAAAACTTTTAAGGTCTTCACCTGACTATATCTTCTTCGTGCCGAATCGATCTCGGCCATGATGTTCCAACTGATTTTTACTGGGTTTCGAAGATTTTTTACCCTCAGAAGCTTCGTACCGACACCAATCCTGACAGATACCACGTTACCTAGAGATGAAGTCACGTATTCGCCGATGAAAATCGTTAACAGCTACGACAAGCGATTTTTGAAAACGACAACTGCGTCATTAACTACTAAACTGAATGAAAACATTCATACAAATAGCTACTTTTTTCTGCAATGGAGAATGTTTAAATTGCAACATCTTTTGTCGAAAAAACAAGTATGTAGCAAGAAGGTTATAAATCTAAATGCTATAATCTAGAAAATTGATGGTTTACGCAGATTCAAGATATGGCCAAGGACCCAGAATCAAAGTTTTTCAAAGAATTCAAAGCTTTCATAATTTTCAGTTTCAGAATTTTTAACAAAATTAAACATATAAACAGGTGAAAAAGAAAGAGTGGAAATAACTTCAGCAATACTTTACACGCAGCTACTGAAATTGAATCATAGAAAATATATTTCATGGAAGTGGCTCCAAGATAAGAGAAGAAACTTTCAATTTACTGCGAGAAGTTTTTAAGTTTTTGATAAGCTTTTCTTAACAAGAGCAATTGATTAGGAGTATCTTTCAGGTTTTAAACACGGTGTTGGGTTCACCATCCGAAACCGTCCGTTCTGTAGCTCAGTTTATTGCGTTTAAGATGGCAACCAGTCGAAGCAAGGTAAAAATGCTTTCAGAATTTCAAAGATTTTTAAGTAACATTGCAGGCAAGCCCGTAAATAAGGGGAGCGCAGGGGAGGCTTCGCCCCCCTATAAAAATGTGTTGGACATAATTGAAAAGTGTAAACTCGGATTGTATGCATAACCGTTGTTTTCTTACATGCGATCGATGTAAAATTTGGGACCCCCTCGGAAAACTCTTCGCCACCCCCGCTGGTGTTCCAAGCTGGTTGCGGGCCTGATTGCAGGTGCAAGGATTTTTAATAAAGCCAGCGTTCCCAGTTTCTTGTAAATTCCTTGAAAGATTTATCAACGGTTTTGTTCAGTTTCATTAAATTCTCTTTTACTGTTTCGGAATGTCATGGTTGGTCTGCGGCGCCCATCTCCGCGTTTTTCAAGTCTTCGGCATGACCAGACCGAGAATCGAACTCATCCCACCAGCCTTTGTGGCGGGTGCACAACCAACCGCATTCCTTGGCAGGCGTTTGTGTTTATTTAATATATACAACCTTTGATGTAGAAAAGAGTGATTATCGATCAAGGCGTTTTTCTAATTTGCATTCATGGTATGTTGTTAAAGTAATAAGTACTCTACATGCCTTCAAAAGTAGAAAAATTAGCTTTTTATAGGTTAACGTACTTTGTGAAACAAAAGCTTGCAAAAACACCATTTTTGTCACAACGCATTAAGTAAAGTGTTATCCATAGAAAGAACGAGCCCAGCAAACCTGTAATCTTCTGCGGTCCGTTGTTTGGAACAGGTGGAAAAAAACGTGTGTCCCGTAGTAGCACTGCAAGAACACGAACTTGCTCGGTAGAATTGCTCGGAAACGCTCTGGAAAATCTTGCTTCTCTATCAAATGCCTCGCCCGGTATCTTGAGAAACGGAAATCGTTCGCTAGATCCTGGTAAATCTACTCCGACCACTCCGTCAGGAGGCGGGTGTAAGCACTGCAACACCGCTGCCACACTCCGGGTATTAAGAGTCCGAAAGCCTGTAGAAGGAAATGTGCCATTGTTTCAGTAACATGAATTACATGTCTGTCTTCTAATTTGAATAAGATTTCAGGACTGAGGATGAGTAGCGCTACGTGAAATCGAATTCCTATTAAAGATTTTGCTGACAGATTCACTTGTGTCACGTTTGTGGAGACCAGGGGTGTAGTGGGGCGGGAACGCGTGGGAGCGGCATTCCCACAAATTTTCGGGTGTGGGAACGCGTTCCCATACCTTTTCATAGTAACCTGGTTTGAAGATGTGTGTTTTTACTCAGATTTCCTGTGTGCAGATCCTGACATCATATAAATAAATAAATGACAAGCTATCTCCTGCGTAGCACCCTAGCAGAATTGTGTAATTACCGAAAATGTTTAACTTTTGGCTGCGTTCCCACACAACCTTTTTCACTTTCTCACACTTCTTTTCTTGAAAATGGCTAGTTTTTGGGTCCGTTCCCACACTTCTTTTTTAGCACTACAACCCTGGTGAACTAGTTACTAGTTTGTTTTTATAAAAAGAACAAGCAACTGAAAGAGTAAGGAGGGTGCTATCTACAATGGCCTCACGCTGTTTTTGTTAAAATTCCACCCCTGACCTTTCATCGCCGTCACATTTTGCCAAACCCCACTAAAAATCCAGCTTCATTATCCGGTCCGCCGGAACGATTCGAAATTCTCTGCCTGGCCTTAAGTGTTCTTAGTAAATTTTGTGTTTGATTTTCTTACTAATGAAGGCAATAGATGCAGTAACTGAATTCAGAGTTGTGGACTTAAATTTGGCAAGGAGTTTCTGCGTCATTTCCAAATATGCAGATTCAGCAAAACACAGAAATTAGATATGTTAAGTTGCTCACATCCAACACGATATAAATAGGTTTCAACTGAGTTGCTCGAAAGATAATTCAACCGAATCTGCCCGCACTCATTGTCGTAGCCATGGGGGGTGGCAAGGTGGCCATGTCCCCCAAATTTCTAGTATATCTTGTCATTTTGTGCTTTGAGAGGCGGTGTCCCAAACAAAATACTGTTGCTCACTTAAAGTCAAAATATTTGGCCCCTTCCCAAAATTTGGGCTGGCCCACACCGGCAACTCTGTAGGGTAAACGTACAGAAGTCCTTTTTCAGTCAAACTCTGTAGGTCTAAGGTTTGGACAAGCATAACAACTGTTAATTTTGCCAATTTTTGTTTCTAATCCTCCATTCATTTTTTAATTTTTTTTAAAGATATATGATGCAAAAAACAAACGTTTACGGAGGCCAGTGGATTACTGCACACAATATCGTACGGTAGAGTTTGTGTTCAACCGAGACAAAGCACAATAAAGATTCCATTGTGACATGCCTTTGGAGAGTTATGGATGCGACCACGTCATAGTATGGGTGATATTCAATAACTTACCAGTAACGCAGTTCATGATAGCCTTGGAAAACACATATTCACTGAAAGTTGGTCATTAAAAACGGCATTACCAAACCCAAAAAGGGAAATACACTTCGCGGTGGAGCAGCATGTACAACTTTCAATAAATCTTGAACACATTTTCAAACGACCAAGCAGTGTTTACATTCTGAATAATACAACAACCGTGACAACAAAGTTTACCTACGTATATCAATAGTTAAGAGCTTTCAGGATCCTGTGTAATCTGCTGATTTGCATAAAATATTTTCATAGTGGAAATTCATCAGCAATTTCTTCGCTCCAATCTTTGTTTTCTGAAAGTACTGCAACCTACAGCTGTAGGTTAATGAAGCAGACGAACAGATTTTATGTTTAAGTGAACAGAGATGATGTACGTATCTCCTGTTTAACAGCTAGGTGCTTTATTGTAATCTTAAAAAAAAATTACCTTTGCGAGTGATGTAAAATTGGTGACACCAATTTTTTTTCACATCCGGGTCGTTATGCGCGCGCTTGGTTGTGAAACTGAAATAACGGTTGTGGCAATTAACATGTGTCTCGAACTAAAACAAGGTTTTTAAATTCCTTTGATTTCTGGCAAATTTTTTGCTAGAAGTAAAGTGAGAAATAAAAAAATCCTATAAAATTTTTTCCAACGCTTTCACACGTATTCCTCAACAAACGTTCGTAACTCCAACATTTTTGTTGCTTTCACCCAATCCCGTTATCGGTGGCAAACTAACAAGTTACCGGGACTCCGGAACATAACCGCTGCCGATCCGCGGCATGTAAAACACTCAATGTAAAATTCTTTTTTTCAAGCTGCAGTTAGGCTGCTTTTTATAGTTTCATTTGCATGCTCTTCTAGATCATGGGTCCTCAACCTGGGGAGCAGTGTTTTTAAGCCATTTTTAGGTGTCAAAATGACACCCTAAAATTTTGCAATGACACCCTAAATTCTGAAAGCCAAGATATGGTTTTGCCTTGTATTGAAGTACAACGATTTTCGGGAAAATTATTTTTCCTGCACGTTGCTGTTGCAACCGATGGCTGCAATGTTATAGGCCGACACAATTTTCTGGCGCAGAAGTTGGAAGCGAAATTTGTAAGCATGGCATCTGTGCATTGTCATGAGCACCGCTTCGCTTCGGCCTGTTACTATACTGCCGCAGATTTGTGCAATATGGTGTACGAAACTGCGAAAGCACTTTAATGCAATTATGGAAGTGTTTTACTGTTTCACCGTTGCGATCGGCTTGCCTGGCGATGCATGCATAACACAGTGGTTGTCGAGTGAGGCAAAAGTGAGAGCAAGGAGTGAGATTTTGGCTATTTGGGTCGCGCTGAAGCAGATGTCGGAAAATAAAAATGATGGTTTTACTGCGACTTATGAACACAAAAAATTAACATGTTGCTTTCCTTTTGTCAACATGGCCACCATACATGATAGAACTGAGCAAAGTTTTTCAGGCGAGATATTTGAACTTTGCACAGATGAAAGCTTCCGTAGAACTATGCATCAATAAGCTCTCTGATGCCGCTGCTAAATCCGAGCTTAAAGCTAGTTTCAATAAGTTTGATAGCGAATTAAGGAAACTTAGAACGCCGGATGGTTTGGCTGACTCGTGTGTGACAAGTGGCATAGCGTTTTGGAAAGGCACCAAAAATTGCCAAATTGATCATCCCCATACACAAAAAGGATGACAGGAACCACCAGGGTATCGTTTTGCGTAGCCTCCCAAGAAGAGTGTATGCCAAGATGCCACGAAAATAATTGAACCAAACCTGGATGATAGCCAGTCCGGTTATCATCGCGGCGCTACCACTATACAAAACAAATTTCCACTCTCCAGCAAATTTTCGAGAAATCCTGGGTGCATGCCAAAGATTTATACACGTGTTTTGTCGACCTCTGGAGAGTATATGGCCAGGTTCCTCGTGAAAAGCTCTGGGGGGTATTGTGGGAGTACGGTGTTGATGGGCAGCGACAGATTTAGGCAGCGCGGGGCCCTAATCCATCTTAGTTTTTAGGTCCCCGCGTAGGTGTGACTTATCTAGCCGTTTGTCTGAAAAGAGTGAAAATATGCCCCTCGTATGTGTAGTGCTCCCTCAAAAATCTATCTTTTGTTGTGCCGACTATGGTTCTACGATTACCGTAGAACAGAGGTATCCAAACTACGGCCCGCGAGCCAAATCCGGCCAGCGAAGAGATTTTGTCAATGATGAACAAATAATATATTTACGAAGAATTTTTCCTGATTTGGCAAAATGGAACATATCCTGAAACATTCACATTACGTAAGACGACCAGCCCTCGGACTGTTGTGTAATAGCTTATGTGGCCGTCGGACAAAAACTTTGGAGACTCCTGATACAGAGCTTCAACAAGCGATCTCTATTTGCGGGAAATCTAGTTAAAAACAAACAGCCAAGCATAGAATCCAATACTGACAATATTTTCCATCCGAGTTCTGCAGTTTCTGGCGGCCTTGCGTTGTTGCGAGCTTTTTGTCAGTAGAAAATTGTACTTAATACCGTTTTTTTTGTAACCGCTTTCATACAGACGGCCTGCATCTCTCTCACGCACCGATGTACAATATTGTCGTGTTGTTGCTGTACTGATAAGAGTCTAGAGTAGACATTTGCATTTCCGTTTGTTTCAAGGTAAATTGGGAAGCTATGCCTTTGAAGTTATTTTTTGGTTGATATTGAGTCGTCATAGGAAAGAGTTGCGCAGGGCCCTTAAAATCGCGGGACCCTAGGCCATGGCCTATTTGGCCTATGCATAAATCCGGCACTGTTGATGGGTGCCTCTTTCTGGCCATCAAGTAACTGTATTTCTGCTCAGAAGATTGTGTCCGTGTAGACGGAGTTAAATCACAACTCTTCAGCGTTGGTGCTGGACTCCGACAATGGTGTGTGCTGTCACACTCCTCTTCATAGTCTACATCAGGGTTCTCCAACTACGGCTCGCGCGACAGATCTGACCGGTGAAGCCATTCCACTCGGTCGCAAAACACATTTTGCCAATAATGAAAAAGTAATAATTTACGAAAAATCTATTGATTTGGTAGATTGTAATATATCCCGTAAAAATAACATTACGCTAGATGTCTGGCCCTCGAACTGTTGTGCAATAACTTATATGGTCCACTCCCAAAAAATTGAGAGCCCTGGTCTATACGAATTGGATAGAACAGCTATGTCCAACCCAAATGGCTTACTGAGCCAAAAATTATGTCACTATCTTAACCCGGGCTGCACATTGAATGACATATTAATGAGTTCCGAACATTCAATGGCTTACTTTGATCTTAGCAATTTAAGTTTAACTTAAGCTAATATACTGAAAGCGTCCGAATCCTAACTGCAATGGTAACAGATGTGACAAAGTGTCACTGAGAACCACCTGCATCAAAAATGTCAAATTCAAGATTATCAAAATAAGGACAGGCTGCCAGTATGTAGGAGACATTTACTACAGCGGAAACCTAAACTGGGCCGCAGAAAACTTTCGACTGGGCCACATGCGGGCTGCAGGTTGGACATAGCTGGAATAAACAGTCACAGACGAGGGTGTTGGGAACTACAGGAAGAACTGTTTGCCTTTGCGGACGATTTGCCACTGCATGCGTGGATCTTCTCAACGGGGACTTCAGCACGCATTTGATTGGTTTTCTGCAACGGGCCGACCAAGCAGGAATGAAAATCAGCACTAAAAATATTGAGGCATTGTGTCTCTCCAGACGCCCAAGGCAGTGTATTCTGCAAGTGAGCAGAAATACACTGCAGCAGGTGCAGACGTTCAAATACCTTGGAATGGTATTCACGAGTGGTGGAAGTCAGAACAAAGATATTGATACACGGATTGGTAAAGCAAACGCAGTTCTGTTTGAGCTTTGTCGCTCTGTGGTCACAAACGGGAGATTCAAAGACCGCAAAGCTTTCAGTTTTTAAATCGGTTTTTGTTCCGATGCTCGTCTATGGTCATGAATTTTAGGTGACGACTAAAATAATACTGTCAAAAGAACAAACGGTAGAGATGGGATATTTTCGAAGAGTTCTCGGTGTGACATTTCGTGACAAAAAGCACAGGTCTAAAATCCGTAAACCCCGGGGCGTTAAGCCACTTCCGAATCGAGAAAACTCAGCTATGTTAGTTCAGCCATGTGTCCAGAATGTCCCAGGAAAGAATGGTGAAATCAGTACTTCAGGCTACAGCCTACACCTACGTGAAAGTGACCCAGAGTTCGCCAAAGGACCAGGTGGCGTGACGACATCTCCGACCTTGCTTGGTCCCATCTTGGTGTGGAGCCAGCAGAACTATCTGAGATTGCTGTTGATCGTGAGGTATTTCGGGCCCTCCTAGGGCTGCTGCACTAGGAGGGATTTCGGGTCCTCCTACTGATTCTCCCCAAAAGAAAAGCGGGCATAAAAATGAGAGAATGAATGAATATGTAGGCCTACACTGAAACTTTCTATTTAAGAAATTGTCTAGTTTTTTGCCAAAAGTGAATGTCGTATTCAAATAATTATGCATATTTGGAGGAAAACTTGCGTTTCCGTGAAAATCAGTTAAAAGTATTAGACATAGAAAGGAAACGGTGCTAACACCCTAAAGCTCCACAACGAGACCCTTTTAAAAACCTTAAAAAACACTGCTGGGGTGCATGTACCCCTAGGAGTACATTTGGCAATTCGAAGGGGCACATTTAAGGTCAGCAATAAATGGGAAAAATGTATTTATATATTATTGTATTTATATATATTTCTAATCATTTACGAAATATCAGTTATCATTTTCAAAATTATTTATGCTTATTTCTGAATATGTTACCTTTGAGTCATAAAAGGTAGTCTATTTGCATAATTCAAAAGATCTAAAATTTCTATTAAAAATTCAGTGGATTACTCAGCCTTTTTGGCATAGGAATTTTAAGGGTGTATGCTATGCACATCTGTTGAAAGGCTGAAGGAGTACAAGTTCAGAAAAAAGTTGGGAACCCCTACTCTATATCAGTGGTTCTTAACCGGGGGACATACCTCTTCAGGAGTGGCGTCAATACATTTTCAAGGGGCGCGATCCATTATGCGCTCTACCAGGGCCGATTTTCAGCCTATTTGATTTCATCCAATTGGGGCCTGCGCCTGAACGGGCCTCGCGCCAGCAGCGACAGAGTTACGATAAAAATTTTTTTGTATTCTATGAGAAGTACACTAAGCCATAACTTATTGCTGTGTTTTTATTTCTATCCCGGTGGATGCTAACAGAGATGGACGGATTTATGTTTTTCCAATCCAAATCCTATCCAACAGTTTTATTTCAAAATCCAATCCAAATCGAAGATGATCCCAACGCACCAAAAGACAGTTCCAACGCAGTAAGCTTACTAATGACCTAAAAAGAACAATCCCAAAAATCACACAATGATAGATCATCCGTGAGCATACTGTAGTTGTAATTAACATGTATGATGATCAAGTTAGTTGACCAGAACAAATAAATTAATGTGTAAGAGATTATTTGAAAATTAAATATCCTTTAAATATTCCACTGAACAGGTCCAAGAAACGAAAAATAGAATACGTTTTTGAAAGTTTCACTGTTAGAGAAAACTTCTAAAGGAGGAAGTGTTTGAAAGACCTTGGTAAGTGTGCTGATTAAATTTTTAGCTTTTACTGCAAACGGTTTAGCAAGAACACAAGTGGATTACCAACACGTGGATTCAACAACTGGTCTAGTCTTCAAACAAGGTTATGTAAGCATGAAAATTCAAAGAGTCATTTGGAAGCCATATGGAGTTACTAGGAATTAAACCAACGACTTTGTAATGGACAGACAATTGACAAAGTGCATGAAAAAATCGTCAAGGTTTTAAATGATGTTCCAGTAGGTGCGAATGGATTGGCTGAAGATGTTAAATTATCAATATACTTTACATTTTTTCAAGAAAAAACTACGAGGAACAACCACTTATAAAACAATGTTTTGATATGAGACAAAAGATCAACTTTTTGGATGATCGGAAAGAAGCGCGTAGAGATCAGCGCTTCAACATAGTGCAATACCAATCAATTTTTTATAAGTGGTTGTTCATAGAATAGAGGGCAGATTGGAACAACTCAGATTCCATGTAAAATTATTTGGATTTCTAAATAACTTTCAAAATATACAGAAGGCAGAAATAAGAAAACACACGATAGAATTTAAAGCAGCGTTGATTGTTATCACAATAAAACAGAGTAGGCCTGCTGATGGAGACGTAGTTAATAAAAAAAGGACTGACGTTGCTAGCTATGTGTTGGGTGAAGAACTTGTAGCTCTGAAAACTTTCTTCCCTCCAGGACCATTACGTCACATGCTCTGTTTGGATAACTGCTCGTAGGCAATTGATTCACAGCATTTCCTAATGTTATTATTTTATTTAAGGATTTAAGGATTACTTTAAGGATTACTTAAGGATTACTTTAAGGATTTTCCACGCCTATAACAGTTGCATCAGGTGAAAAACGTTTTTCAAAACTAATTAAAACATACTTAAAAACGAACTCGGTTTGTCAATAAAATGTTTGGAGATTTTGTAAAAATGACTCTGACCCGAGTCGAGTCATCAAATATCATGACTCGAGTAGAAAGATTAAACAACTTGGCAATCCTATCTATAGAAAGTGCAATGGTTAAAATCTTTGACCTTGAAAATACATTCAGAGACTTTGCAAAAAAAAACTTGAAAATTATTTTTCTAAAAAACCTGTACAAAAGCATTATATCTTTAATTGTTATACTTGGTAAGACAAACCTTTTATAGCATTGTGATTAAAAATGTAGATGATGAAATGGATGCCGATTTTGCACATATGACCTAAGCTAACCTCGCGCGATGAAAACGCTGGAAACACTGCTCGTCTCTCCGTCAAGGCAGTCACTACGGATTCTCCTAGCACGACGCGACTCGGATAAATCGCTGAGTTTATCAGTCAGACGACAGCGACCTCATAGCAAAATATGTTTAACACTTCAACGTCCGGCCGCTTTCGGAGATTTTCGAGAAAAAAACACCTGATCGCTTTGTGCAGGAATTTCTCCGGTCTGGTAAGCGCTACCAATCCATTCAAAAGCTCAAAAGACGCAGCAAGTCTTGTAGTTTGCACCAGAGGTGGGACCGGATCCGGAGTGCTGGAGTCGACTCCAGCAGGATTCTGCCTTCTTCTTTCGGACCCGGATCAGGACCAGGGGTCAAAAATTTGAGAAAAACCGGACCCGGATCCAGAGTCACTTTTCAATTTTGGCAGTAGCAGGAGTCTGTGTGGTCATTTCTTAAGTAAACACATGGGTAAATCACGCTTGGATCGATGATTTTAGCCGGAGTCTGAACAGGAGTCGGATTCTCAAATTAAAAAAATTGCTGGACCCTGATCCGGACCCGGATTCAAAAATTTTGGAACAGGAGCGGAGTTGGAGTCTGAAAAAGTGACTCCGGCCACCGCTGGTTTGCAGTTTTGCACTCGAAAAAAAATGTTTTGGTTGGGGGTGCGGATTTTTTCTGAGTGACGTCATACATGGAGGAATTTTAGGCCACCTTGGCCCACTTCACCTGGCCCTGGGCTCAAACCGTTAGATGGTAGTTTGATACTTTCAATGACCTGCTGAGGTTTCAGGTTCAAACGTTATGATCTAAAGCAGGGGTGGGCAATTATTTTTGCTCAGGGGCCACTTTGAGACCCGCATTTAGCAGAGGGCCGTTCCTTTCCTATGAGAGTAGAAGCAAGTCGCGGTTTATAGCCTCAGCACCAATCTTTACTATGAGAAGTTGGAGGAACTTTCAGATTTGAAGATGTTCCTGAATGCTTCTGCAGGCCACTGATAACGCTGTGGCGGGCCACATTTGGCCCGCGGGCCGCCCCACCCCTAAACTAAAGTAATAAAAATATTTGACTAATTAGCTAATTGGAAATTAATTAATTTGTTTATTTTAGATAATAACTTTTGATCCAGAAACGCTAGAAAGTCGATCAAAGTCTCAAAAGACTCGGACTCGAGCCTAGTTTCCAATGAAAACTTCAGCGAAATACTTTAGCCTAGCGGTTCGGGCCCTAGGCCAGGTAACATGAGCCAAAATGGCCCAAAAACTACTTCATTTATGACATCATCACAAAATATCCGCGATCCCCAATCAAACAAACTTTTTTCGAGTGCAGACTAGAAGACTGCCCGATCCGTTTGAACCCTTGAACAGCTCTCTAGCGCAATCGGCGGAGGAGCTATGGCATTGGTAAAGCAACCGAAGACTGCTGGTTTTAGGCCGAAATCTAGGTACGATGTATTGGTTGCCTGTAAAAGGCGGAGCTCCGTAAATAGCAGAGCTTGGTTGTGGAGGTTTGATGACGTAACCGGAGTCGTTAAAACCGGATATTTTGCGTTGAGCAATGAGAACTAAATGGAAGTAAAAATAATTGCACTACAAAAGGTGATGTTACACTACGGTAAAAAAAGTCTATTATGAAGTTTGATAATCTTTGGTTATCTGAGTTTCACAATGGTTCGGGGACAAAAAATAGGTTTCAACATTTGTGAATTTATAAAATTTTTAAACATCGCAAGCTTCTATGCATTCCATGTTTGGGGGAAACGCATATTAAGTTGCAATGATGCAACATTTATCCTTCACTTTTATTCCTTTTTTTGCTTTTGCAACGCAACTTTTTTCCACTCCGGTTACGTCATTAAACCTCCGCAACCAAGCTCTGCTATTTACGGAGCTCTGCCTTTTGCAGGCAACCGATATATCGTACGCCGGCTCTCAAAGTGTTTTGGGCTCGTATGCGAATGCTGGTCGGTTCGGCTCTCAGCTTTACGACGTTCGTTTTGGTAGTAGTTGTTGCACAAGTATTCAGACTTTTCCCTTCATATTTTCCGTTTTGTTTTACGTTTGGGTTTCAGGTTTAGCGGTAAGGTTTAGGGGTTAGTTTTAAGGTTTAAAAGTTTAGGTCTATAACGGAATCAGTCGAGTACAGCATAAACTTCCTTCAGACTTGCCTTGTCGCAGAAATGAGCAGTGTTTCCAGCATTTTCATCACGCGAGGTTACCTTAGGTCAAATGCGCAAAATCGGCATCCATTTTATCATCTACCGGTTGAAAAACCTAGGACAATTTTCTGACGTCACGATGCCTCTTTCTTTTCTTTCCCCTTTGCCACACTATGTAACAAACACCAAAATCGCTTTGCCCTTCAGATGTGTGGGATCAATTATGGACGGCCCCAGGCCCGTAGCCAGGTTTTAAGGTTTGGGAGGGAAAGTACATTTCAGAGGGTCAAGATTTTTGTGTTTATTATATGTTCAAAGCAACTTTTTCTGGACAAAATTTGGGTGGAGCGCTGCCCCCGAATGCCTCCCCGTGGCTACGGGCCTGGACGGCCCCGAAGCTGACTTACTGTATATGGAGATTTTTATCGTTTCTGTCAACGAGATAGTTGCACTAGATTCAGTTTAGACGTAAAGAAAGTGGGAGTATTAACTTAAACGCATTTTTCTAGCAGTTTCTCTGTACAGAAACGTTCAACTTTGTGGGTTTAAAGTTTTTTTTTCTAAATTACGCATTGGTATGTTTAATCTTTTATTCTTGGGCTATCCTACATGCATTTTATCCTTTTTGTGTTGATGTTATGTGGGGAGTTCTTTGTGGTATATTTTCGATTTTTCCTTGTTTGAGCTTTGCTTCAACAAAATAACTGTTTTGTACATGGGTTTCGTGATATGTCTAACGAAGTACATCACAGGCAAGTCATGCCATCCGGGAAGTTTCTTTTAAAAGAATTTTCACCTTCTGAGGTGTTTTTTGAGCTGACTGACTTCATAATTTTCAAGAGGGTTTGTAGGTTTAAATCAAAACTATTTTTGCTGAGGTTTTACCATTTGAAGGGATATCTTCCTTGAAAAAAAAGGTTATCATCGCATCGACTGTTTTCGACAACGCAGTTTTGGAAGTATTAGGAGATGAATTTTCCAGCAAGTTCTCGAGTATTCGAACCACCATTCTTGCTTGTTGTTCTGTCGTCTAAAAATGGAAAAAAAGACGTGAAATAAGAAACAAATATTTTTTTACCTTAAGTGGTAGTTTTTTTTATTACGTTAATCAAAAAACAAAAAATTGGTTGCTGAATAAATTTTCTTATACTGTACGTTCTGCTATTAAACTTTTCACCTAAAGCTTTGCTCAGTGCAATCAACAGTAAATTACAAATGCAGAAACCATAGCAGAAAAGGAGTTTAATAAAGCTGTTCGTTTTCACAGCAATCAACTTGATGGCATAAAATTTTCCTTTATTCTTCCTATACTTATTTAGCGTCATGCATTCATTTTAGAAGTGTATACCCATGGTTTGACGTACGTTTTGTGTTTTCTCTCTCGCCATCATCAAAATGTTGATGAGAGATCTTTTTAATATATACATTACCTTACCTATTAGCAAAGATGCAAATTCGTATTGGAAATGCTTTCTCCAATTTTTGGCAATGTTAAATTCACGTAAATCAGTTGGATGTATTTAAAAAATGGTTTCAAACTTTTACATGGTTTCTTGACGTCAGACAAATATCAACAGATTAAAACCAACCATCCAAACAACGTCAAATGCATGAATGGGAGTCGTGCATTTTCAGTGCCTCGTTACTCAACATGCTTAAACTGTAGGTAATAGACGCATTTAAATTGCACAATATTTGGCATTGTGGGAGAGACCTGTTTATATGGATCGCTGCTGTTCCATGCAAAATAATTGCTACATACATAAAAAGCCGTCATCGGAAAAATACAAACACCTGATTGCGATGGTTTTGTTAGATTGGTCACGGAAAAGCATGGTTTGCAATGCATGTGGATAATTTCAATCAGCCACCCATGGGTGTTCGAAGAGAGTGGCAGTGGGGGCATTGACCCCCGACTTTGAAATTTGACATTTTCCTATTAAATTTTTAGCAAAAAAAGGTTGTTTTCTTAGTTTCCATTGGGTAAAATGAAATTTCACCATCTTTGGCCCCCCTGGAAAAATCCTTGGCTATTCCTGGAAAAATTCCCGATTGGACCCCTCTAGAAAAAATCCTTCCGACGCCCACGAGGCCACTCATCTTTACGATAAAGCAAAAGGAAATAAGAGGTTACCGCACGTTCGGATCAAGCCCTTTACACCAGAATGAATATTTATCACCTTGCTAATTGCAATTTGAGAATAAAATTACGAGTGATAAGAGACAGACTTTTGCTGCACCGACACATTTAAGGTTACAATTTACTCAATGCAGTGAAAAGACGGCGCAATCTAAAATTATGAGTTCCTACTTTTTGCTGCATAACTTTGTTCTCCTGAGTCGGTAGTTGCGGCGCTATACTAGGCGATTCAAGAGATCAAAAATTCTGTGACAACTATTCTGTTGGCCTTTCCCAATCTGACAACGTGATTACGGATCTATTTAGTAACATTGAAGCAAAAGTTTACGCTCGTCTGCCTCACTCATTTTTCAAACCCACCGAGTTGACAGATTCTGCCGTTGTCTCCAGCTGTTTGGCAATCTGGAAAAGTTCGTCGCTTGTAGTGTTAAGCTTTGTCGATGTTAAAAATAGAGATTCAAGAATTTCATTCACTGTTTTGTTTACCTGCAAACAAGCCAACATTTTGGGATGGTAAAGAAATCTTACAATATTAGGCCGGCAGCTGATAGAACTTTTGCCACCCAAACGAGGTTCCAGCTTTTGAGCACAGGAGAAGCTGGACAGCTGCACACCATTTGAAGATATGGAAGTCTGTCGGATGGATTTGTCCGAAGGAGCCCCCTTGAAGAAACCCCGCGTTTAAAAAGATGCACACGAAAAAGCTACCGTGTGAAACTACCTGTAATTTCAGACGAAGTAGCACTTCATCCAGGTTACGGAAAGTCACGCGCTAGATAAAAAGAACTTTCATAAAACCAGCGTCTGTAAAACTACAGTTTCATTCTCAGGCAGAAATTTACCACATTATTCAAAATGTCTTGAACTGAATTCTGGCAAGGAATTTCTCTTTTGATTTTCCAAAACCCGTCAATATCACAGATGCCCAGTGCAACCGAACGACCTGCAAAAAGATTTTGTTTTCAACACAATCGGTGTACAAGTTCATCACAGCCTTGATTTCAGTGTGATCTCGATCTCTTTGAAAACGACATTTCTACAACTGTCTTTTAGTTTCCGTTACATGTACTCCTGGCACAGGTTTGTTTTCTCACAGTAAATACAAACTTGTCGCTAAGGGGACTTGGGCAGACGAATTTTCATGAAATAGAACTTCCATTACCCATTTTTTACAAAGCAGTATGCAACCAATAATTTGTTTGTAAGCTTCATTGATTCTGAAGCCACAAGCCTAGCTTGAAAACCCCAAGCCTGACAATAGGTCTGAGGACATAGCAGTGCGTACTATTTACGGAATTGCTGTGTAAAGAGTAAGAGCCACAAACTCACTTCATACGCTGAATGAGGGTCAAGTAATCTACTGTTGGTCTGCAGTGTCAATTACAAGCGACCAATTGTTTTGAAAAAATTATAGCAATCAGTATTTAACATCTTGGCAAGCTTGAAAGTGTCCCAATAAAACCCACTTTTTGTCTTAGAAAAATGCTTGCCCGTCGAGCAATGTATGGAGCTTTCTAGTGAACTGCTCTTGAAATAGCAAGCTGGTAATGTAGACTTTCAACGCCGCAGCAAACATTTGAAAGTGGTGATTCAAGGTACAGAAAAGAGGTTGTAATCAATGCAGCCAATGCGAAACGAGTGTCAAACGAATGCGTTTGTAAATTGTTTTCTGTTTGTATAATCGATCAGCAAAAGCTTCGAAAGTTTGATGGTAACTTTCTGAATTGTGTGCATTTTTTATATTGCAGAAACTTTTGACAAAAATATTATGACATACTTTGCTTTGCTCTTAAGAACACTTGCTGCAGCTCACAATATCTTCCACTGACATTTATGATGAAGAACGTGTGAACAATTTAAACAACGTCCAGTACCACTAAAATTACCGACGTTGTGAAGAATTGATCACCTGAGTACTTTTCACAACAATAAACGATTGCACCTTTTTCGAAACAAGCATTAGAACACCGTAAGCAAATAAACGTTTTCTCAAAGAATCAAATTAGTAAAATTTTGGAAACAGCACCAAACTGTCACTGATTTATTTTGGAAATTCAACAACAAGACTTGTGGTGCTGTTGTTTCAATTGCTTAGCACTGTAAGTTTGAATGCAAAACTAAACAGATAGAAAATGACTTACCGTTGGGACACCTTTCCAAGGAACCATTTTCTGAGCCTACGTGTGATGCAGCAAACGACAAGTTTGTCCCTTGCACAGTACTATTTTCACAGGAAACTGGTGGCGACGAGGTGAAAGTTGATTGGCTGATGTTGAAGCCAGATGGTGATGTGGTTGACGTAACCAATCCACCAATGTTTCTAGATGTTGTAGACAATGCTGAAGAGCTGAAATTGATCGAGTTTTCCAGTGTGGATATTGCTTGCCTTTTCTGCGTCGACTGCTTTATGTCATGCGTTGTGGCTCTCGATGAAAATAAAGAATCTCCTGCTGTTGTTGTTGTTGTTGACGAAATTGTGGAGTTTAGTCCAGTTGTTTGCGTCATGGATACATCAGTTGTTTGTTGCGATACTGGCATTGTACCATTTTGCGTAGCTGCATTCGTTTCTTGCACGGATGCAATGGTCGTTTCAGTGGACAGGGTGGAAGCGTTCCTTACGTTTGAAGTGATATTTGCCGATGTCATCTCGATGAAGGGTGTTGTGTTCCCTGAGTCTGAACTTGCCGAGGCTCTCGATGTTGAGGAAGGAGCAGATGGTTGAGTTACTTGAGTTGCAAGAGGGGTTGATACGGCAGACACACTCTGGTGATCTTTGTTTGTTGTGTATAATTCAGTAGAAGGTGCTGCTGATTCCTGAAGAATAGCTTGTCTGGAAATACCAGAAGAGAAACTGCCAGTCGTTGCATAACTGTCACTTGCTGGATTACTATAGCCTGTTATCAACATGTTGGAGTGTGTCATAGATGAGTACATGGCTGTGGAAATGTCTTTAATGTCCTTAAACTTCCTTGTTGAAGTGGTCTGGTTGGAATATGTCATTGTCATTGGGCTAGAATCTGTAGTACTCCTAGATAGTGAAGAACCTGACGTAATTGCAAGGGAGTTTGATACCATCGAGGGAGAGCTTTCTTCGGGAGACCATGAAACGCTAGTCGAAATGTTTGCTGTGATGTTTGGAACGGTATCTGCAAGTATTGCATTGGTGATAGACACTGTGCTTTTCACATCTAAATGTGCATTATCAGTTGAGGTCATTGCATCAAAGACTGATGGTGATAGTGATAGAGCTTCTGCATCGGAAACGGCAGCTGAACCAGTTGCGCTTAGCTTATTTGAAGACGTAGTTTCCACATCTGGTGCAGGTGCCGTCGGTCCATCAACAGCAACCTGATCACGTGATGCTGGAGAGGTATCATCGGACTTTGCCGTGATACCTTCATATGTTGCATTATCAGCGTTGGTTTTGAGCTCTGCAACGGCTGCTGTTGATATTTGAACTACATCGAACTTACTGACTGTGTTATGAACAACAGTTTTTGTCGATGATGTCTGCTGTGAAGAAGTCATATCTATTGCGTTTGGCTTGGTCGCACTGGTGTCTGTTGACGCA
>JGI24159J19872_10002838_pt1 | contig 21036 bp, 15 predicted proteins | sample Ectturendosymbi4_FD_19872 | JGI IMG/M metagenome (IMG submission 19872) | reverse complement strand
GATACGTACAAGCTGAATCATTGCAAGGAGATGGGAGCAAAACTAGGCAGGAGATTCCTCAAACAGCCGGCTGAAAAGCTCAAGGCGGTTTTTGTTGTTATAGAAGGATTAGGCTTTTTTCATAAGAATTGTATTCATTATGATTTTTTGCAGGTTTAGAAGTAGAAAGCATTTGCAGCTTCACACAAAAAGGTTTTACTGAATGTTTTGCAAAGTTAATTAAGTGAAATAGACATGATTCGGCAGGCTTGAAGCCAAACAACCTATCGGTTCTTGACATCAACATTTTTTGACTTTTATACCTTTCGCACGATAATCGTCAAATGAGAACTGTGATGCGTTCCTTTGATTACTACCAAATGTGTTTGTCTTTCCAGCTCTTGTTCAATATTGCCAAAAGAAATTTCGTACAGATACTAGGCAAGAGATTCGTTTCCGTTGAAGTCCTTGTTTTCATTTGAACATTTTCATTAAAAGTAGCTTACAGTAAGATCATGCATAACTGATGCTGACATTCTTGTTTTATTCCAGCAGGGTTTGTTTTTGCAATTAATTCGTCTGTTTGAACCTTATAGTTTTGCTTGAGCAACACCTAGTATTGTCCAATGGCAGCAGTGCTGCATATCTGGTGGAGTACAATACACGATGTTGACCTTAATTGCTTTAGGTTCGTTTATTTAAATGCCCAGTTACGTTGCTGAAATGAACTCATAAAACATCAAAATGCCCTAACATTTTTTCGTAGTATGCTTGAAATCTGTTTTCGTTAGATTCTATCTGTGCCAATGGATGATCACATCCAAAGTAACAACATGAAGAGTTTGCATGCAATCCCCGCCGAATATATCCTAAGCTTGGTCGAGAACAGTTTGATTGTTGGTTGAAGACTGAAAAGTCTTTTCGCAGTGATTCCTCCGACTAAAAGATAAAATCTTTCATATAAACAAACCTGACGCAGCACAATGAGGTCACAGTTTCAGGGAGTAAAATTGTGTGTTGAGCGCAAGTCGGGTAGCACTGCGCATGCGCACTCATGGAACTTGCATTTGAACAGGCAACCCCGTGCATCATACGTTTTCAAGTTTTTTTCAAAGGCGTTCCCTGGTATCTTATTAACAAACGCTTTCTACCAAAATAAATATAGAGAAAAGAGTTCACATATTTTAATGAATACAGGAGAAAGTGCAACACCCTGGAAAGTGCAACAACCGCCGTCGCTAACACTGTGCCATGCTTTTTCTAAATCTAAAATCCAACAGAAGGCAATCTGCATTATTTGCAATTAGCTTGACCAAACACAGACTTCTCACAGCACATGTCATCGAATTTACCAGGTCTTTGAATAGTGTTTTTTTTATTAAACTACACGAAAAAAAATCTCACCTAGCCAGCGTGTGGCCTGGTAGTTGTTTTCTGTCACGATTGCAATGATAGGCTTCTTCAACTCAACTGCGTACTGTGCTTCCATCCTGCAGCTGAAGCTATTGGCATATTCGCTGGACATCAGCAACAGCACTACTTTTGCACCCTCAACGGCGTTTGCCATGCCATCAAGGGCATCATTTATGAGTCCAGTGTTGCCAATCCATGTCTTGTGGCCAGCCCTTCGCAATTTTTCATCCAACTGAAAATCATCAGTTGGAACATTATATAAAATACGTTACGAAAGTAGCCCTGACTTTGAAAACCCGTATAAAAAACGTTGTTTTTATGTTGAAGATATGAGTGCAAACAAATTTTCGTTTTCCTGAAACGTTTCGAACGCGTAAATTTTGAGAATAACCAATACGCATTTTCGAGAACCTTTATTTCATCTGGCGGGCGAAAGACATTTGAATGAAATCATTTTTGATGCAACCTGTACCGCATTCGAGTTAAGTTAATTTGAAAACTGGGTATTTTTGTGCTGGGTGGATTTAAAATACTTTTTCCAAAACCATTCCATTTCGTTAATTTAAATAACCTAGCTTATGCATGGAATATTGCTTACTTGCTCTTTTCCTAAGGCAATCATGAGAGGGATTATGACGTCCAGAGCGTATTCACCAGAATGATGTATAGAATAATGCCTACAAAGTGTAAAATACTTTACAGCTTGTATTGTGAGAAGTCTATTTAAGTAGCCTACTTATCATTTTTGGGAATTTGCCAAGAAAGAAAAGAATGTGTAAGTAGCTGTTTTTTTAAAGGCATTATTTAATGAGATGAATCAAAATGGGCTCCAGTCGGGCAAGTTTATAATGAACGGTTGCACATCAAGATAGCTGTTTTATGATTTTTGGTTACTTCTTAAGTAGTACTCTTGAAGATTAACCTCTGTAAGCATTTCAAAATGGTATGTCAGAAGGTTCAAAATGCCTTGGTTCATACAAGAATTTCCTCTAAACAACACTCAGCTTCATCAGTGTTTGACTGAAAATCCAGACCTTCCAGACACAATTCAGGGCAAAACATAGAAACCACATTCACTGATCACTTGAGCAGTAACATTTCCTGAATGCAGCGACGCAAATACGCAACTTCATGCATGGAATGTTCATATTGAATTTTTTTGCTTGAAATCATCTACAGCAGATGCATGTGAATTACTGTGTACACATTTCAACAATGAAATTTCTTATTAGTAAATTTTCAATAAGTACATTAAAAATGAAACATAGTTTTCTCTGCCATACTCATGTCCACTAACAATTCACTATCTTTCCTGAAATAAGTCAAATGTCATGACTGCACTCGCCAGATGGTATGGCATAATTAGGAATTTCCAGGCAATAGAATAACTTTTAAAACTAGCAAGCACAGCCATTTGCTAGCAAAAGATTTCACATGTGTGTGGCTACTATTGGAAGACATCTTTACCTGCTGCAAACCGTAATCAAGTTCATATTTTTTTCTAGACGATATACCTTCAAATAGAGGATGCAAGAATTCCTTTATGCTTATCGCACCTTCATATTTTTTTCGCGAGTGCTTAATTGCAACGTCACATTTTTTGAAGATGAAAATTATCCTAAACAGAACCCGAAAAGATACCTTGTGTTCTTGTTTGTAATAGATCACGAAAACAAACAAGATTAATTTGGTTTAAAAATTTCAATTAGGTTTCTCACCTGCTATTACGAGATGCACTTCTGGAACAGCTTAATTCCTCATTTACTCAATCACACGATTGCTCATTTATAATAGTTCTGTTCAGTGTTTTTTTTAAGGTTTTTGAAAGCGTGTCGTGGTGGAGCTTTAGGGTGTCAACACCATTTTCCCTTCTATGTCTGATACTTTTAACTCATTTTCACAAAAACGCAAGTTTTCGTCCAAATATGCTTAATTGTTTGAATACGACATTCACTTTTGGCAAACAAACTAAAGACAATTTCATAAATAAAAAGGTTCAGTGTAGGTGTACATGCTCATTGATTTACTGATTTTCGTTCCCGCTTTTCCTTTTTCGAGAGTCGCAGGGGCAGCAGTCCTGGGAGGACTTGAAATACCTCACGATCAACTGAAATCTCAGGTAGTTCTGCTGGCTCCACACCAATACGGTACCAAGCAAGGTCGAGATCTGGTCACTCCACCTGGTCCTTGGACGAACTTTGGGCCGCTTCCTATGAGTGTAGACTGTAGCTTGAAGGTCTTAGTTCTCCATTCTTTCCTGGGACATTCTGGACATGGCCGAACTAACATATCTGGGTCTCTCGATTCGGAGAAGTGGCTTTACATCCCGGGCTTTGCCGATTTCAGACCTGTGGTCTTTGTCACGAAGTGTCACACGGAGAAACCTTCGCAAACATCCCGTCTCTTCCGTTTTTTCTTTTGACAGTATTCTTTCAGTCGTCACCTAAGATTCATGACCACAGGTTAGATTGGAACAAAGACCGATTTAAAAAGTGAAAGTTTTGCGTTCTTTGAAAGCTGCCGTTTCGTCACCACGGAGCAATAAAGCACACGGAGAACTGCGTTTGCTGTACCAATCAGTGTACCAATCCCTTTGTTCCGACTTCCGTCACTCGTAAATACCACCCCAAGGTACTTGATCGCCTCCACCTGCTGCAGTGTAATTCCGTTCACATGCAGAAAACACTGCCTTGAGCGTCTTAAGAGACATAATACCTCAATCGTTTTAGAGATGATTTTCGTTCCTGCTTGGTCGCACGCAGCAGAAAACCGATCAAATGCGTGCTGAAGACCCTGTTGAGAAATCCACGCATGCAGTACCATTTCGCCCGCAAAAAGCAAAGGTTCATCCTGCAGTTCCCAAAAGTGACACCTTCGTCGACGCGTCTGTGATTGTCTATCCAATTCATATAGACCAGGGCTCTTCAAATTTGGAGGAGAGGGACACATAAGCTATTCAAATTTTTGGGAGAAGACCACATAAGCTAAGCTATTGCACAACACTTCGAGGGCCAGACATCTTGTGTAATGTGATTTTTTCGGGATATATTACATTCTACCAAATCGACACATTTTTCGCAAATATATAATTTTTTCATTAATGGCAAAATGTGTTTTGCGGCCGGGTGAAATGGCTTCGCAAGTCGGATTTGTCCCGCGGGCCGTAGTGCGGAGAACCCTGGTATAGACTATGAAGAGGAGTGGTGACATCACACACCATTGTCGGAGTCTAACCCCAACGCTGAAAGGATGTGATTTAACTCCGTCGACAGCGAAACAATCTTCTGAACAGGAATACAGTTACCTGACGGTCAGCAAGAGGCACCCATCAACACTGCACTTCCACAACACCCCAAAAGCTTTTCACGAGGAACCCGGTCATATACTTTCCCCAGGTTGATAAAACATGTATAGGCGTCTTTGACATGTTCCTGAGATTTCTCGAAAATTTGCTGGAGAGTGGAAATTTGCTCTGTAGTGCTACGGCCACGACGAAAACAGCACTGGATATCATCCTGCTTTGGTTCAATTATTTTCGCGCCATCTTGGCATAAACTCTTCCTGGCAGGCCAAGCAAAGAGATGCCGCGGTAGTTGGTTCATTCACTCCTGTCTCCATTTTTTGCATGGAAATGATCCATTTGATATCTTTGGCACTCTTCCAAAACGCCATGACACTGGACACACACGAGTCAGCCGAACCATCCAGCTTTCCACGTTCCCTTAATCACTATCAAACTTTTCGAAATTAGCTTTAAGCTCGGATCAGCAGCGGCATCAGAGAGCTTATTGATGCATAGTTCTACGGAAGCTTTCACCAGTGCAAAGTCAAAATATTCCGCCTGATCAACTTTGCTCAGTTTTGTCAGGTGAAGTGCCAGTGCTGACAAAAAGAAAGAATCATGCTAATTTGTTTGTTTTCGTAAGTCGCAATAAAACAACGCACATTGCATCATTTTTATTTTCTGACAGCTGCTTCGGTGCGGCCCAAATAGCCAAAATCTCACTCCATGCTCTCACTGTTGTCTCACTTGACAACCACCTTGTTTTGCATGCGCGCTGCAACTACCGACCTTTTGTCTTCATTGTAGTCTGATGCATCATACATCGCCAGGCAAGCCGATCGCAACGGTGAAACAGTAAAACACTTCCACAATTGCATTAAAGTGCTTTCGCAATTTCGTACACCATACTGTACAAATCTGCGGAAGTACAGTAAGAGGCCGAAGCGAGGCGGTGCGCATGACAGTGTACAGATACCAAGCTTACAATTTTCGCTTCCTAGTTCTGCGCCAGAAAAATGTGACAGCCTATAACATTGCAGCCGTCTGTTGCAAAGGCCATGTGCAGGAAAACATTCTTTCTTCAAATCGTTTTACTTCAATACAAAGCAAAACCACATCTAAGCTTTCAGGATTTAGGGTGTCAATGCAAAATTTTAGGGTGCCATTTTGACACCCAAAAACGGCTTAAAAAACACTGGTTTTGTTCATGATTTACTGACTCAAACATATTTGACGCACGATAGAGTTGTTCCACTTTCTTTGTAAAAAATCGTTATTAAGCATTTGGCTACCAAGATCTTTTCATCTACCAAATTACCCAGTTGCAGATTGAACACGACTTGATGAATCACTGCTTGAGTTGTGTCTATACTGCTGAAAGCCAAGAAATATTTTTCAAACGTTTCGATCAGAAACAATCATACGCATATTCTCAACTTACAGTCGTCGCGATTTTGTGGCTATCATTCCGATTATAGCTGATCATGATATGCCCCTGATTTTTGGTCGATAGTTTTGGTTTCCACTGACGGCCCAGTTTTCTCGCGTTTACTGCGGCAGATATTCTGAAAGAAATATATGCGCAAGAGTCGGTATGAAAGAAATGTGCACACTTTGTTTGATGCCACAAACATAAAACTAAGTGGTTAACCAGCTTGTAATTCTATAATTTGCAGCACAAAAACCAGCATATTTTTCAGTTTGCTCATCAGATTCATGACAAAATAAAAAAAATTGATATCGGTAAATTGCGGTGTTTTAGTTTATTTGAAGTCTGACCTAAGAAAATGTTGGTCTATATCTGCAACTTGTTTGACCATGAAAAGATCATGAATCGAAAACAGCTGCACTCTCACCACAGAAACGGAAGGAGATGCTTAAAATGCGCAGCTTTAAACATAACACTTTTAGTGTCAGAAGCATGTACAGTTCTTAAATAAACGGCATTTGATATGGTTTGAAAAGAAACAACAGAAAATTATGCTATTTGTAATGCAAGCGCTTTGTAAGGAAAATGACGACAGGAAAATTTTCAAAAGGCGTGTTGAGTGGCTATCTTTTCCAAAATTAGCTTAAGTAGCAAAATGGCAAAGGCTTGGTGGAATTTGGATTTTATTTTTTTGAATAAAACCAATGTTTTTTAGCGAAACTCTGCTTTTCATTCATGAGTGTTCAAAGATTTTTCCTGCGAATTGATGTGCTGTTGCAAGAACGCTAATAACACTTTCAGCCAAATTCTGAACGCCATAAATTATTTGCTCTATGTTAACATTTCCGCGTTTTTACTGAGAGTGCTGTTGGTGAGTGCTTTTTTGTGGAAATGCAGCGCAAACGCAACATTTCCTTGTGTTGAATTTGAACTTTTTACACTGTTTGTAATAATAATCTAGTTCCGTCGTGCCTTTATTAAGATCTGAGGCAGAAGTTTTCTCCTACTGATTCGAAGAATTGGATTCTTCTCCATGAAGAACCAAAGCAAATAGCAAAAATTTAATGGTTTGTAGCCGTATAGATCTGCACACTTCAATGTCAGTGATTGTCCGTGCGCAGATCGTGGTTTGGCTTAAGCTAAGAAACTCAAAGGACAAATGAAATTCACTTGCTTCAAAGTTCTTTACAACTTCATCACATTCAAATATTTCGCATTTTGGGAAAGAACATGTCCATTTTCCTTGGCTAGAAGAAGACCCGTGAGAACCTCTTGAGCAAGAGACTTCTCTTGTTCATTATCACCTAAAAATAGCTATTAAATGTAGAAAATCACTTGCTGTTTTTAAAATGCTGAAAACCATAACATCGATCGATCTTCATGTAGGAGTGTTAATGTTTTGGCTGCCGCAACATCGTCAGTAAACACCGACGTTTGTAGCAAGAACGGCGTACAGGCTACCTGTGCGCAATATCGGAGGATCCGTTGGCGCCAAATTCGTTGTCACTATCTCAACGACGCTCAGTGTACTTTGAAATACACAGCGCCATTAGCACAATCGGATATATACTGGCTTGTGAATGGACGTATTTACTTTTCTTGCTTTACTACGCTTCAAACACACACCGGATGAGATACTTTTGTAATACAGCAAGAAAGAATTTCCAAGCATTGTCTTCACTACTCGACCTATGGTTTAGACCTAGACCTAAAGTCTACTGGTACTCGTTCCCTTGTTGTTGCCCGTTCTCACTTAGTGTGTGTGCGCACTCAAGCACATAACGGCGTCGGACGATCATCTTCAGTGTCAGTGACCCATTACTATGTGAGCGGATTGGCATGGAAAGCTTTGCGCTTAGGCACTTCGTTGNCATTGGCCTCATCACAGGCAATATTATANTGAGTGTTTTTCGCAAGTACCGCTTGCATCATTTTTTCTGATTATTTTTGACCATTTAGACTACGACTACGGGTAGTGGAATCTCAGAAATTCTATTGAAGAACATCGGAAATAAATGCAGTTTGGGAAATGGATTTGTCATAAATTTTGAAGAAATGCATAAGAAATCCGTCGTCATCATCTTTGCAAAATGCTTCTATAGCAGAGGCTTCTACATCAGAGTTTACTCTTCTATGTCAGAGTTTGGTAAGGATTTGATTTCTATCCAGCACTGGTGATTGGCGCTTAAGTGAAGAATTTGAAGTATCTGATACCTACAATAATCTTAACTGTTCTTCTTCAGGAGGATGGAGTTTCACTAAATATACCGAAACAAAGCAGGCGCAGAAAATATTAACCTACTTGCTTTCAAACAGGAGTTGAAACGTTTGAACAACAACATTACCTTAAAGTAGAGTACCTTTACTGGTAACGCCTGTGAAAATCTTGTGTAACTCATGAAACATTACTCTGGTTTGCGAGTAACGTTCGCATTCAACAAAAACTTTGATCGGAAAATTCATCTGATATCAAGACGAGCTAATAGATAATGCCTGCATGAGCTTGGGGTAGATAACAACAGGTTCAACTTCTCAGAACAGGAACGTTCGACATCATTTTCCGATAAATTATAAAAGTATACAAGATGTCTTTAATAGGAGAGTTTTGTGAATACTTTTTGAAAAAGAATTATTGATACCCATAAAGCAAGAGACAAGGAAGAAAGAAGAAATTTTCATTATTTTTGCTTTTCACCCCTTTGGGATGTCACGGATACTCTCCATTATTCAGGGATATTCTGAAGTTTCATTATGTTTGCTTTTCACTCTATTTTGGATATCACGAATGTTCTGGACTTTGCAGGCACTCAACGCCATTTGCTTTTGTACAGGTTAAAAACCAATAGTAGTACCATGCATCAAGCATTCCCTGCTCTGATTCAGGACCTCCGAGCGCAAGTCTGGACATGGGGCATGCGTCTCTTTTAATCTTTTGTGTGCCCAGACCGTGATTAAACCAATTCACCATTTGTTTCTTCGTGGTACAGACTTTGAAATGTGTCTTACTTCACAGTATAGACTTCGCAATTTATACACTTAAAAGCACTAGTGTTTCTGTATGCTTTCGAGGAATCAGTCGACTGCCATCTGCTTTCATCTTTTTGCAATGATTCAAACTTGCACATATCTCTATTCAAGTATGTACTTTCCACGATGGGAGTAAGCAAGGAATCGATCAGAAAATTTTTAATAGGAAATCGATTTCATGTAAAATTACGCATCTAAACCGCGGACCCCAGAGACTTACTGCCCACCCATGGCTCACTTTATTTCTCTACCGTTGTCAGTCATTTCACCACGTGTTAGTTTTTAGTTGGAGAAATTTTCAGCCATTAGCGTCAGCTAGTTAGATGTTTCAGTCATTGATTTATTTGAGTAAACGACTGTTTAATTTTTGAGTAAACACTTATTTCATTAGTCACAATTTTTTTTGTCGCCACTAGTATTCTTGACGTCAGTCAGTTTGTTGAGCTGTTATGATTTCTGAGCTGGTGTTACGAAATTTTGAATGTAGTCGTGAGTTTGTGTTTTTCTTTGCTGTTACTTCAGCCTTTCAACTTTTCACCCGTAAGCTTTGCTTGCAATTTTAGGAATGAGGATGCCTAACTTTAAGTGAAATCGATTTCCTATTAAAAATTTGCTGATCGATTCCTTGCTTACTCCCATCGTGGAAAGTACATTCACAATTTGTAAATGCTAAAATATCTAGAACAGGCATTTCATATGATTTACATTATATTAAATTCGCAGTCTCAAACAAAGCACCTTATGTTTACAGTACGAAGGCCACTGATAAATACATGCAATTTGTAAGAACACAATTCTATTTTAGAGTCTATAAATGTGCTTCTGATCTACTTTTGATTTTCTTGCTTTCACTTAAAAGCTTCGTATGGTGTATTTCATGGTTTTTATCTGATAACCAGTACGGTATGTTCTCCTCGGATATAAACAATATCAAGCAGGGTATAAGATCAATCCATTACTATCCAGACTGTCACTGGTCATTGTTGTGGCAATGGTAAGCCTTTACAGAGGCTGTTGCTTATGGTATTTGCTGATCATCAGTACCAATTTGATAAAATCTAGGTGGATAAAAAAGCACAAGAACAAAATGTGCATATTTTAAAATGTACGGCATCATAATAAGAAATATAGAAAATTTCGAAAAAAGGTGATAGCAAAGACTTTTCTTTTTTTGCCTGCAAAAATGCAAAGATTTGTTTCCATACCAAAATCGCAAAGATTACATTTAGTGCTGAGCTGCTCTTGCCACACATACAGCCACTATCAAATGTAAAATGCGTAGTTAAAAATAATGAAATAATCTGCAAAAATGTCTTACCGTCAGAGACCAAGCCCAAGAGTGCATCCCTTATGGACGTCTTTGCCAAGACCACGTTAAAGTCATCGTTTACTTGTAAGTGCTTCAATGCTCTCAAAACATCGGTCAACTGAAGGTTAGATTGTTGATAAAGTTCAGTGTTCGTGAAACACTAAACACACACATTTCAATCACCTTTACACCACAAACTTTGAATAGGTATCACACACCATCCATCCAGAAAATGTGAGTATGTGTCACTACTAAGAGTAATAAATCCTTTCGCAGTAGAAAAAAAAACATTTTCTACATACAATTTCTTATAATTACACAAAATACTGCACGAAATTACAAAAAATTCCGTTGTAAAAAATGTATGTTAAGAATGATTCGAATGATTTTAATTCTTTATGATACACTTTTTTCAACGAATGTTTGAGTCTACCAACCACACTTTCTTGAAAAACATTTGGAAGCAATGGCAACTACTATTTGGAACGTCTCGAAAAAGTTTATAGGCACCAAAACATCAAAGACGTGGTGCTCCTACGGTACAACCTTCGTTAGGTATGATTGAACATCCTTGTCGTTTAGCATTTCATGCAGTTCACGGTCATTTTGGAGTAGCACAAGTTTCCTTACACAACGAGCAGGATCGAAAGGCTGCTGAAAACAATTAAAAAAATTCATAAATAGTGCAGCACTTGCGAGAAGAAAATATCCTTTTACAAATCACAGGAAAAATATTCATTTTTATTACTGCACATGATTTTGCTGAAAAGTATTTTCGTCAAATTGTGATGGCCGAAAATGGCTAGTGTTTGTGTCACAGGCAATATGCATTATGTAATAATGTGTTTCTTACAAATCGGGACTAATTCTATATCAAAGTCTGTAGCATGACATAAAGTTGAAATGTTATGCAAAACAACAGAATTCCAGAGAGAATAACACAAACTTTGCTTTTCGTCTCCTTAGAATAGAAAGATCTTTTTATTTAAATGTTGAAAATCAGGAAAGGAACGCAAAGTGACAAAGCAAAAAATCACAGAACCTGAGACATAAATTGATGAACAAATTTCAACGAAAACAATCTGTCAATGAGCTCTTTGCTGAAAAAAAGATTATGACAACCCAATGGTGACTTCTTTCTGTGAAACGGAAAGTATTGTGTTCATGGATATTTGCGTGAATTATATAAGCTAGAGCAATGTGGCCTTTCAAAAAGCAAGAAAGAGAAGACGGCACATTCACCAAAACATATAAATCTCTGTGAAGATCTTAGTTAAACATTTTAAACTTATGTTTAGCGTTAAAAAACATGAATGCTAGAGCACTTATTTGTACAAAATGTATCGCAAAAATTTTGTTGCATAAAGACGTGTATAAAACACAGTGCGACGGAGAGGTTGATGCTGAGTAACTTGCTGTGCAAGAAGAAGGAAAAAAATTAATGGAAAATTGATTATGAAAAAGATAGGCGTGAGACATGCAAAGCAAATAATGAATTCCCAATTAAAAATAAAGAGAGGTATCCATGGATTTCAGCTTGTTGAGACAACCACAACTATAAAAATGTTTTTTCAGTATTCTTAGTGAAGTTTCTAAAACAATCACAAAAGATGTTGTGCACCACAGCAATGTAATGATATAACTGAATATGTAACAACGGCACAATCTTAATGTTGACTAATGGTGCAACAGAGTAACTAAAGACGATTTTTCATTTTAGCTCACAGATCAGAAACCTTGCTCCTTTTGTAAAATTTACTTTAGTTTTTGTGTTTCACATTTTTCTGCTGGAATATTATTTTTTAAATGCTATTATCATCCTTTGCAGCTGATATTCAAAAAACTGTTAATTTCAAAACTGGACTTACTGTTCAGATTCCTGTTCGCTACAAGTTCAGAATAACCTTAATCTATACCATAAGCGACACAACTTACATTCTTTTGCATGGTCCGTAAAATCAAAGCTATATAATGCTTAACAAACTGTCAAATTGCAGGAGCAATTTTGTGCAAGGATGTTGTTAAACATTCTCTGCAAAGTAATTAAGTGCTAAGTGATTTTATTAGAATGACATAATGAAAGATTGTCATTGCATATAAAGATTTTTAATGCTTCAAAAACAGCACCTTGAAATTAGTTTAAGACTCGTCTAGAATAAGAAATTTCTGGGAAAGGTTTTCACGTTTTATTGAAGTTTCTCTCGATTTCATCTTTACACAAACTTTTAGTGGCACAAATGAATCGTACAGTTGGTGTTTTTGTAGGAATCGATGTCTGTTTACAGTTTTGACGAAAACGAAAGCGATGGTTATCTGCTATAATTCTACCGCATTGAATGTTACTTATACGCAGGTGAGGAGACTAGAATTTTTGTTTGATCCACTGTGTAACATTGAATTTTTAGCAAGAAAGTATGCCAAGTAGGCAAATTTGTGCAAACTATATGACCTTTGCATTTGGAATTTCTTCCATTCCTTGTCACTTTACATGCATTCTTGCCTAAACAACAGAGTGTATTTCCAAGGTCTGTTGTAAATATTTTTTGATTTTTTTTTGGTTCCTATTTTACTGTTTTACTGTTGGACTTCCTACTGGATGTGTCCTTCTCTGGACAACTTTACGATAGCACTTTTTGCTGCAGTTTAGCCGTGTTGCTGATACTACTTTGCCGTATATAAAGCTGCGTAAAAGATATAATTTACTCTCAAACAGACCTCTTTGCCACAAAAAATCCTTTCGTGGAAACTCCTATTTGTGTATTAATTATAAAGGTTTCTTTTTAGCGTTTCGTAATTCAGATTTGTGGATTATCTAAATTTGCTGTTTAGTTAATTTTGTTTGAGGTATATTGTTCTGTAAAATCTTTGGAAAATCTGTAATAAAAATCAGCCATTTTGAAACTACTATGAAGACTGCTTTTTACTTGTTTTTAATGTGAAACGATGAAGATAAACGCAACCACTTTTCTGCTCTGAATTGCAAACGATTAACTGCTTGTCAAGACCCGAGTTTTCTGAAAATAGCTGATACTTTTTGAATTGGTTTATATGTCACATCGTACCTATCTCAAACTGATATTATATTACGGCAAAAGTAGCAATAGCATTGGTGCACGATTTTATTTAAAAAAATTTTGCTTTTTCCCACTCATGCAAAGAGGTTTGTGATGAAATTTTCAGTATTTCAATTATACGTTTTGCCATTCAGCAATGTGCCGAAACGTACGAAACAAACGATTTGTCAATTTCAGTTTTTTTTTTGCATTTGATGTTGATCATTGCATAGAAAACATTCGATGCGAAGGCTAGTACAAACTCTTTGGTGCCGAATAATTCTTATATGTCAGCAACAGAAGTGGTAACTCGCACAAACCGCATTTTCTTTCTGCAAACAGAGTTTCACATTTTCAGGCTGACTCTTATTGTATTTTAAGATTCATGGGTTCAATCAAATTTCATTTCGAAACAACTCTTGCAAACTTTACCAAACGTACCTTGTTTGTATTAATCATTTACAAATGTGGTTTTCACTTTTCAAATGCATGGACTTCAATCTTGCAAATAACATCAACAGTTCAATGTCACTTTAAAAGTTAAATTTTTTCAAGGAAAGCTGCTTGATACTGAAGTCGAAACAGTTGTCAAAGAGCAAGTGAGTGAAAGTATGAAAGTTTGATAACACAATAAATCCTTTCACAATTTGATAATCATTCTAGAGAAACAGCCTTTTGCTTCAATTCTGCAAAGCTGTCGGAATCTAAAACATTGATGTAGATGACCTATGTGTGACATGAGACAAGTTTCAACACAAAAATGAAATGTCGATAAATTGTAATATTCTCTGAAATAGATTTTGTTTTATTACACGTAGAATTCTCAGTAGGGAGCAGAATTTCTTTCCATAACCGCTTTTCTAGCAGTATGTTAAATGTATTATTGAGCTATTCTAATCTACGTTTGGAGTATAATTGTTTAGATGTAAGGGTACTAAACCTCTGAGCTTGCTGTGCGTTTTCTAGGAATCAGTCGAATGAGCTCTGCTTTCTTCGCTTTGCGATGATTCAAACTTGCACATACCTGTATTCAAGTAGCTTCTCTTCATAAAGTTGGCAAACAAGTGAATTAATCAGCAAATGATTTTATAAAGGAAATTGACTTCACATACCACTTTGCATCCTCAGTCCTTCAATCTTATTCAAATAGAATCTCAGTCCTACATACTTTCGAAGAAGATGTCAAATGAAAGAACACAAAAAACTTTGAAAAGACAAAATTTTCGATCAGAAATAATGTTTGTAAGATTTCTATTTGTTCTGCCAAAACTGCACGTATCGCTTTTACGGTATTCGTAAAGCTTGTCTTCAAAATGTATCAAGACGTAATTGCGGTAGAACATGGAAGAACAAAACAACTACTGCAGTTTAGTTTGCTTTTCACGCAAGTTGCTGCACAACACCAGAAAGCTGAAGTTCATAGCATTTTCTTTGTGCATAACAGGGTAATGCTCTGGTGAAAATTGATTTTCTGAGTTCAAGAAAATCAATATACAGTACCATCAAGAGACTGTGTAAACGTGTTTATCACCTGCAACGCTGTTTCCAGGCAGTGCACACGTATGCAATGTTTGCAGTATCTGTGTAATTTACAAATCGCACCACGGTGCGTTGCTAAGAGTTCGTTGTGTATTACGCATCTGACGAAATTAATGGCACATTAGTTACACCAACCTTAATTGCACTTAAAATTTTATAGCCCTGATTTTATGGTGATGACGTTTTGAATCTAGGTGCTTCAATTTAAGTAACCTGATTTGAAACTGGTTTTGAATCATTATTATTTGGATAATTGTTGTGATTAAGCCGCTGAACATGAAATTGTTTTCAACTGTAACAACTGCGTGGATGCAGTGTTACTCCTAGAAAGTTTAAACAGCCTATTACAACGTTTGTTTCCCTAATGGCATAAGTTTTAAGCTTGTGGACAAACTTAAATGTCTCAGTGCATTACTTCATGCTTCACTGATAGGTGACGATGATTACAAGATGTAAACGAAATCATTTAGTCGTACAGCTAACAAGCTTAGACGCACCTTTGCTTGTAGGATTCGAAAGGTATTGACTGCTACAATTAAAAGCGCACTGCATCGCATGCCAACGTTTGCCTGCCAATTGTGGTCTGGATACGCACAGTCAATCAGTAGCTAAGGAGGCGGGGACGCCAGGGGTGCAAGTACACCCCCAAAATTTTTAATTTGGTGAAAATCCGGGCAAAATACGTGGAAATCTGGGCAAAATCGGTGAAAACCTTCGCATAAAACGAACCCAAAATGGATGGGGTTGACAAAATGGCCCCCAACATTTGAAGAATCATATGAATAACTTTTTTTGAGGTCATCCCAAAAGAACGTGTTCATGATCTGCGTGGGAGGGAATATTCGCACAAAAATTAGCCTAAATTTTTTTCGGGCAGGTTTGGGGAAATTCGGGCAAAAATCCTTTGCACCTCCAAAAATGTGTCTGCTCCTACACCTATACAGTCAATACCTGTTCAATTTTGCATTGTAGCCCAAAGAACGTAAGTGCTCGCCCGCATCTAGTGACTAAATTCCAGGGAGTCCGGGGAGCGGGGAAAGGGATGGGTCGCCACCCTGTTCTTTAAAAAAGTGTGCAGCGGGGGCAGATGTGTCTTTTCATAACAATATCATAGGTAATTTCATGGTTTATGAATACCGAATTGACACAAATTTATTGCAGCTATTTGTGTACCGAGAAAATTCAGAAGGGTTTTCTATAATTTCTGGTGTTATTTTTGAGGTCAACATTGTTGCTAAACAGAAACAAGCATATTAGGTAACGATTTTTTATTTCTTTATAAATTTCCATTGCTCTCAACTTTATCACTTCTTCCCCTGGCTACCGCTGTTCCGGCATCTCTACTAATATCGCAATAACATTTGCTACCTTGTTTAGAAAAAATTATGTATGTTTTTTTAAACGATGTGCATCTTAAACCACGTTTCTTAGCCACTCAATTCAGTTGTCTGATGTTTCATGCAAATCTCCTTTTTTCTCGCAGTACTGATTGTGTGCACCAACTACCTACTTCCCTGTGATGCGTTTTGCATAAGCATTTGTATACACCTTTATGCTCTTCTAACCCAGGGGTTTTTAATCTTTAAACGCACTCGTACCCCCTGAGCTTTCATAAAATTTTCTCGTACCCCTTGTTTGAAATCAAGTAGTAATTGATAGTACCACAACTTTATCTCAATGAATATAACGATACAATGAACTTACAAAGTGCAACAATCAAGCATATTTAATGGTTTTTTGGTTTAGTTTTTTTTTTTTCAATAATCATGCTGTAGCAAGGATCTTCGTTTGAGATAGCCACTTCGATGTCATAGCCACTTGGATCGGGCTGGTGTAGATTCCTGGCCTTACTTTTGATGTGCACGAGAGTTAAGAAACTCCTTTCACGTAACTAGGTTGTTGCAAATGGCGCAAGGACGCCCAAAGATATCTTTTCTAACCGCGGGAAAGTGGTGAGTTGCGTGCACCAGAAGGTACCTAACTGCATTGAACGGAACTTTATTTCAATTTTTCTACTTGTTTTTATTTCAATTTGATCTTCTTTCATTCCATCATTGTCATCCATACAGTAGATTTTAGGTTAGAATAAACCGGTCCTGCATGCTGCATCTAACCCTGTGAATCAGAAACCTATTGTGGCTGAAAGTATCTCCGGAAGGACTGCCGTAACACTTGCAAATGATTTTATATTTCAGTGACAGTGAGTAACGATATTTTTCATTTGAAAACGTGATCAAGCTGTGGAAAATTAGCATAAAATGTGCTTAATACAGATTGACAGCTTATTAGTGAAGGCGATATGCTTTCCAGCGTTGTGATGATGTCCAACCCTGTTACCTGAATGGTAAGGACATAGTGCTAAAAAAAGGTGTGGGAATGCATCCGAAAAAATAGACATTTTGAAACAGCTGCCAACTCATTTTAAAGCAAAACGTTCAAAAGGTGTTGGAACGCCATTGCTACGTGATCCCTCCCCACAATACCCCTGCTGAATGGAGGTTTTGAAGTCGTTAAGGTGGCTCTGAATAAATCTGCGAGGTATGCCAGGGACATAACGAACTCCTAATTTTTAAAGTGCCCTGCTATGCCACTACCTCGGTGTCTCAAACTACTCGATTTCTTTGAACAGTTTAAACGCAGTTAAGCACTCGAGCACGGCCTAGACATGTCATTTCTGTGAGGAAAATATCATTGTATTGATCCCGAACTTCGTTTCAAAATACTTTGAACAGACGGTGATTCAAGGCTTGATCTCTCATAAAGTTTACTGCACTCACAACAATAATCGACAATATACTTTTTAATTTTCGGAGCGTGTATGCCTGGGTTTAAATTTTGGCGTTGATCGTTCATCCCAGAAATGGCGTTGATCTCAGAAAAAATTTGGTGTTTCGTACCACCTGCGTTAATGCTTCGAACCCCTAAGCGGTAAGTGTACCACCGGTGAAGAGCTTCAGTTTTAACGAATACGATCTGGGCATTGTGTCTGAGACAAACAAATAAACAAAAAAGGCACTTCGATGGAACCAGAACCATATGCTGTATTGCTTGGAAATTGTCCGGGATCATAGAAAAATAAAAAATGCGAAACGAAGTTAAAAAAATAGGAGTTTACATATGAGACTTCACTGTCAGAGTAATCAGGAATTAGAAAGTCTGTAGTACGCATTCAAGTATGTAATCGAAACAGATGCACCAATGTGAACAATGCCATTCAGACTTCCTTCATATGCTGTAGGACAAAGCTAACAAAAATTGCTTTTTCTGTCAAAAATTGAAGTAATATTTCGTGTGCCTTGTTCATGGCAACCGTCTGGAGCCAATTTTCAGTCACAGCAGCAAAAATGAACGGTTTATTAGAATTAAAATGTTAAATTTGATGCCTTCAAACTCAGAAATTGAAGACAAAATTCAAGACGATAAAATGCAAAGTGCTGTTTTTCTGTTTCCCTTTTACAACTTATAAATAGATAAGTATGTCTTTTACCCACAAGCATACTGCAGACATTCAAACACAAAAATGATGATTATATGGCACATGAATAAGATTTACATCGTTTGAATAAGATTTACAAACAATGAATAAGATTTAGATTGTTTATCAGTTGAATAACCGTAGCCTAAACACAAACACCCCCAACAAACATCTGCTGCATACTTAGGTTTTTTCATGAAGAAAGATCTTTGCCTGGTCTAGACCAACTACCTCTCCCTTTGAAACAAATGTTTTTTATCAATATGCTTATGCAGTGTTGGAAGTCTTTTACGTTTCCCCACAACAAAAGTCAGTTCGTTTTAGTTTAGTGGGAAATTATTCAAAGGCACTTCCATCTTTTTTCCTATGCCTCAACAGCTGGCTTATCTTTTTGTTTAATTTACCAAGCAGTTGTTTATGAAGCAGTAGCGTAGAAATTGCTGTTTCTCACCAGACGATGTGTACAAGACGGTAACAATTTTTGTAGTGAAACGGCTGGATAAATAGTGATCTGATTGTTGTATAGAACTCTTCACGTTTGCTAAGCCTCAGCCTCAGCCTCACAGCATCCACTGCAGCTTGGTACAGTATATTTTTGCTTTTAGCAGTAATTTGTCACATGCAAATGTGATAGATTGTATGTGGAAAGATTGCCTAGATGAGTTGTTTTTGACTTTTTGTCTCATTTTACCTTAACAAAATAAAAAAGCTGATTTTACCCCAAACAATCTTTAATGTGTCAAGTCATGACTTTTCTGGAAAGGGTCCGGTGTAATTTCTCCTTAAACATCTTACGCTCAGGTGCATTAATGTTTGTACTTACTGGAGCCAAATTTTATGAAACGTATCAGTCTGTGAGATGAAAGTTTAATAAAATGCTCCTAAAGGCAAGCACAAGAAGTGGTTCGTTGAGGTTGTTGAAATTCCAAAAACAGTTTTATACGAACCAGCATTTCACTGGATCAAGTGGAAAAATATTAGGAAGAAGGAATAGACAGCCATGTTTAGAATTTTCTTTTCTGAATAATGACGAACAATTTCAACCGCTCAGTCACTCAGTGAGACCTTTGTCTTTGTTTTCTACGCATAATATCCGAGACTCTGGGAACAGTGGTTGAAAGAGATACTCTTATGTCATCCTTGGGAATCAATCGCGATAAATATTTTGTGGTCATCACTGAGAACCCTGCCTCACACTCGCACAAATAAGTACATTGAAAGGTATAGCAACGTCAAATGCGCGCTTCGACAACATTGGAAATTATTCGCCCAATCCCCACTAAAATTAGGAAAGTCACAGGTGCAAGATGCAAATTTAAAACAAAGCACCGTTCAACACTGAAGATCAATCAATTAACCTTTAGAAAACCCTTTTGAAAGACAAGCCCGTGCCGTGATAAAATGTACACGTTCAGTTTTATGTTTCAAAAATATTTTCAAATATTCTCGAAGGGCTTTACTCTCCAGTGCATGTCGATGGAGAACACAAGGGATAGAAATGGTGCGTAATGCCCGTTTATTCACCAGAGTTGAAAAACCTGATTTCACGGAGTGCAGAAGAGGCGCCGTCGGTGCATAGCGAGCCAACGAGATTCCCCAAACTTTTTTTTTGTTGTAAGAAATTATTCATTTTTTCCTGACTATCGGTCGCTTCGTTAGTCGTCTAAAGATTTTAGCACAAAAAGAACTCAATCTTTTAACTCAACTGCATGTATGTATCGACAGTAAACCAACAAATACGTGCAGTTCGACACGTCAGTTGATTCATCTAGATGAAGGCTGACTCATGCCTTATTACTTCGAATTTCATCTCCTACTTGATCTGAAATATCACAAGACATAACCCTTATACGACGACGTGCTGGATGGTTTGATAAACAAATGTTTTTAAATTTTTTCTTTTGTTCTCTTTTTGATTATATCTAGAGTGTTGGGTTTGATAAGTCACTCCCCATCTGTAGGCAGTTTCTTTACTTTTACTATTGCAAAGGCAACGCGACAGGATGTTTCCTATCCTAAGTTGTCTTCAGATACGGACCCTGATATAGACAGAGTTGCTACACCACGATTGGTCTGCAAAGACATGTGTTTGTTATGTACGTGTGTGGGTTGGAGTGAAGCGAGTTTACGAAATTGACGGCTTCATCGAACCATTACCAGGCAATTTGGAAAAAAAGATGCACTAAGATTTTGGAACATCATCTGTTATGATGAAGTCGACCAGAATTCCACGAATGATTCTATACAAGTTATCTTCTGCGCCATAATAGCCGAGAATGCTGAAACCTGCGTTTGATAACTAATGAACAACTCATTCACCAAAAAATCTGAAAAAGGCGGTCCACTGCCCAGTAAATAGTCTGCTGTGAAAAGAAAGAGAAAAGTGGCGCTAAAATCTGACCATTGTGAAAACCATTGAATTTTTTTGCACAGTAGAGGATTTCCTAATTCTGAAAAAGTTACAATCTCTGAAAAAGTTACAAAAAGTTACAGAAACGGTGTTGCGCTCATGTGCTGCTCAAATTGTAA
>JGI24159J19872_10002837_pt1 | contig 21041 bp, 14 predicted proteins | sample Ectturendosymbi4_FD_19872 | JGI IMG/M metagenome (IMG submission 19872) | reverse complement strand
GCGGTGAACCTCTGGGTTAACTCTCATGCACATATTTTATCAAACAAATCTAGGCGTCTTGTGTTAAACTCACAATCAATATCTAATAGGGTGTTGCTTTGAAATGTTTAAACCTTCCACAGCAAGGTCTCTTGAATTTGAGGTTATACTCAGGGTTGGATATTAGGGAGGTGGCGGGGTGGCGGAACCGGGAGGCCGCATGGGCCTGGGCCCCCCACTTTTACATTACGAATTTTGCTTTAAATAATTAAAGCAACACAATTAGTATTGGGTCCATTGTTAAAGCAAATCGCTTAATGAAAAAAGTTTTCCATAGTTTTTTGACGTGCACTTGTGCCCCCCTCTTTGAAAAAGGTTCCTCCACCACTAGGAGGTGAACGAGGCTGTCGCCTCGCTCCACCTTTTTTCAGAGATGCCTTGGGGCACCTCTTCGAGAGTTTCTCACTTGGTTGTTGCATTATTTTGAATTTAGTTCATAAATTGAAATGTTAAATTCTAATATCCACCCCTGGTTGTACTTTATCTCAAGCATGTCGAGTAAATTGCGAAATTGAGGTTTAAATGGTATAACGATGGTTTCGGTCAAGCATTTGCAAACAGCGTACTTTTTCCTGTTTCAGTTTTTTTCGTCTAAATGAAACGCTGTGTGATCATGAATCCAGAAACAAAACACAAGGAAAAAAAGTAGCATTTTTTGAAAGAGAGGACTAAAGTAGAACGATGCAACTAATTGTCACTGTGCCGTATAGTTTTTGTTAATTAACACAGCATATTTTATTCTGCGTATTCTTTCGATTCTGACAGTGTCGGTCGCAGGCTTCACTTTCACTATCCCTGTTTGGCTAGTGAAGATATTGCGTGAAAGATATTGCGTTCTTCAACCTTCGACTGATCGCGGTCAACCTTCCGGTCATGATATAATTGAATAACAACGCCATTTTAATGATGCATTGCAGGGAAAACCCATCACCTTCTGACTTTATCCAAAGGAGCCACATATCGTGTCAACGTCACGACTGCTGTGGGAAAAAATAACAACAGGAGAAAAAGCGTGGTTGTTTCGGGAGTTAACTCCATCACTTTCAAGACATGTATGAGAAACTGTTTAAACGTAACCGTGTCAATATATTTGCATGAAAATGTGTTAATACTAACAGATTTTGCGTGAATTTGTCAATAGAGAAAACTCAGCAGCCAAAATTTTCACGATTGTAGTTTGAACTGAAACATGAAATGATTATTTTAACTAATTCCACGTCGATTTTACAAACTTCGTTAATTTGAAGTGTTCACAATATATCTTGCTTTAGCAAAGAACTTTCTCTTAGATTTCAATGTTGCAAAATCATTCACAAAAATCATAACTTAACGCTGGCCATCACATCCATCACAAACCGATTACGTCAACCGGTTACTTGTCATATGCCCCTTTGTGATATTGCTCAAAACACACTGAGCAGCTTTGCACTTCTGGCAGCTTCTAAGCAAAAATCTCCTTCCTGACGACAAATTTATTAAACTTGTTTACCTTTAGTGACACCAATTCGCATGCTTTTGCATTTTCCGGCGTTTTTGGCGTCCGTACACGAAAGCAACTTTTCAGGGCACCCTTTCCATGATCACTTCGCATTCCCGCGACTAAAATGGCGGTTTACAACTTGCGCAAGAACGGGACGATTTGGACCAGTCCAGTTGCTGTGCGACACAGAGTATGCTAACACTAACTTAGACCGAATGGTGGTCGTCGAAAATGGAATACAGCATTGGCTCGCTCCTGTTGAAGGTAAGCCGCCACTTTGGTCGAAAGATTTGCAATTAAAAAGTCGTTAATTTCGTCGAATTACGCCGGTGCTTTATGGTTGAAGATGACGATGCGTAACAATGGGTTAAACTATTGTAATTTATGTTTTGAATTAGGCCCATCTGGTTCTCTTCGAAAAAAGATGCAACTAGGCGAACATTTGGGTCTAAGTAATTTGTGAAGATTCCAGCAAAGCTCTGTTATACCATGTAACGACTATCTTAGTGGTTTGCAAAATCAAGGGAAAATCGTTGTGTTTTCGTCACTTCAGTGGTTACCCCGCATGCTGCGGAAATATTTTCTAGAATGAATTCACGAAACGACCTTAACGACTTGTTCAGAATTTCCAGAAACTAAAATGAAATAGTCCTTGTGCAGGACTGTACAGGATCGTTGCTGTAGGAGCGGGTTATGGAGGGCCCGGTGGACTTGGAGCTGCTGTGTCGGGGCTTTACTATCTGCGTGAAGGCACAGCCCTGAAAATTGCTGTAGGCCAGATCGGTAAGAGCGTCGGAGCGCAGATGACTCAAGGAGGAGCAGGAGCAACATTTGTAATAGCTGACGACGATGCCGTTTTTGGCGTCGACTGGGAGGGAAACACCGTACTTTTGGTTGCTGGTAACATGTTTCCCACATTTCGTTTTTTACCTAAGTGGCAATCAGTNTGAATTTTTTTACGTTAATAAGCCCATTGTACGAACAGGCAATGATCATCTTTTTATATGAGCAACATAAATGACCTTAGTTTCGTTTGTGAAATTGGAAGAAAGTCTTTGATGTTTTTTTTTTGCAAAACAGTGCATNGATTCTTTTTTGTTTCAAATTACAAGTAAAAACTGGTGTTTGGAACTGAAATTTTAAATAAAAAGTAAATTGGTTATGTGGTGTTTCTATTGTTGGTGGGGTGGATGTTTAGCGCTTTGTTTCGTTTTCACATACATTGACGGCACAGGTCAGATTTATTGAACCCGGTGTGCAAGGCCGAAACCGCTGGCAATTTTTAACCCGTGAAAACCATCCGTACATTTGAAAACAGGGGGAGCTGGAAGTGTTGTATTCGGAATTCAACCATCCAATACGACCTGGGGACGGTTGAGCTCAGACGGAGGCAACGCTTCAAACGCAAACCCCGATGCAGGTCTCGGGGGCGTGCCTTTGTTGGACCGTGGCCGGCCTGGAAGTCGTGGCGAGCTAAGCACTGGCGGCGGGGCTGGCTTGTACGGCATGGCAGATGCGGCGTTAGTGGCAACATTTGCAGATCAGTCTTTTCCGGCTGCAGGCTTCTTTCCTGATCCGCAACTGAATGAAACTGAAAAAGCGAAGTTTAGGCCGCTTGTCGGTGGAAGGTAAGCGATGTAGTTGATGAGGTGGACGATGCTCTTTCAAGAAACGAGTTAGTGGATGCGACTTCAAATTCCCGCTTTTCTGCAATGATAATAGGAACGAAATTACTGCACAAATGTTGGCTGTTTGTGACATGCATACGCCAATATAGCAATTAGTATGGTCGGTTACGCAAAAATAGAATTTCAGAGCACATACACGCATATATTCTTCTCATTTAAATGGTGAAACATATATACAGGATTAATGTCAGTAAAGGTAACCATGTGTGAAAAGGCGTATGAAATTCAAGGAAAAAAACATTTACAGTGCTCTTTTGTTATGTGAGCGCTTTTGATTTTAATAAATTATTGCTCTGATAAACTGATAATGACTTGTTCGCAGAATTACATTATTTAGCGTTTGCTTCGGCATTTTAGATGTTGGGGTTCTCTTTGTCTGTAACGAGAGTTTTCCATTTCACCAAGAGTGGAAACTTAGCGGGACAGTACTGCTGGCACTATTTGGCAGTTTGAATTTATTTTTCTTTGCTTCTTTGTTTGTTTGATGTGTTTTGTTGTTTGTTTATTTTGTTCTTTTATGTAAGATCCGGTTCGACTAACGCCTTGTCTTTTGGAACCGCGAGTTTTATCTTGAACTGTAGAACGGCATGGTTTATTTTTCTTTAAATACTATCTCTCTCTGCGACAACGAAGGAAGCAGGGTGCTTCCAGTACATGCAGCATACTCTCGGGCAGTGACTCCCAACCTCTTTGTGCTCCGCTTCCCTAAGGAATTTTAACATGTGCTCGCATCCCTTGAAACAGTGGTTTTCAACCTGGGTTCGCGACCCCAGAGGGGTCGTGAACCATTTTTACAGGGGCCGCAAGCAGATAATTCATGTACACAGCTATATTGCATTTGCTTTATTCGAGGTTTAAATGGGGGTCATTGGGTGATAGTGGATTGCTATAATGGGTTGCGGTACATGAAAGGTCGAAAACCACGGCCTTAAAAGTATTTCCGGATAGCGTTGAAGTTAGCTTATCTGGGCAGATAAACGATGAAATGTGTAATAAGGGACGTTATTTCGTGGCTTTTGGAAAGCTTTCCCGCACCCCTTGGTTGAGAAACCCTGCTATGCAAGATTGGGAAATGTTGCTAAAGTGTTTGAAGTGTGCATCCCCATTTTAATTAAAAAAACATGATACTCAGCAAATAACCTTCTTATGCACGACGGCGCGCATTCATTAATTGATGTGATTACGATGCAAATTGATAAAACATCATTTTCGCTTTTCAGGTATCAACAAGGAGCTTTTACATTCTCCGAGGGAGGTTTTGGAGGTGGGGGTTCGGGATATTTATCTGCTTCGGGTGGTGGAGGTGGTTTCAGTGGAGGAGGGGGCGGCCCTCCGAATGGTTACTCTGGCGGCGGGGGGTCGTACATAAAGTTTTCTGGCGGTCAAGAACTAGCCGAAGTGACGAATGACAAATCTGGTTTTGTCGTTATCAGCGTTGTAGGTATGAGAGCCTAAGTGTCCAGAAGCTGGATTTGCGTAAACATTTTTGCAATAACCATTCATCATCGCACGCTGTTCGTACCGAATCACTCCAAATACCCCCACACACGACAAGTTGCAGTTGTCCCGTAGTCCCGGCGCTCCTAATCTTGCAAGCATAGCACATCTTTCAAACTTGTGAGTTTTCAAAAAACTTTGTAAAGTTCTGGTAATATTGAGGTTTACACAAGTGCTCACCACAAAAGTTGATGACACTTTGTCGTATTTTTGTGTGTATGCGACCACCTTGCCAAATACTTTGCCACCTTTATATGGCGGCTACGTCGCCGAGGTCCACGTATTTAAAACAAGACCTGCACATTTCTCAGAACACTTTTCAAAGCTAATCTTGATGGGTTTTTTTCAATTTAAAAAACAGCGAAATAAATCTCTCCATCAGGTTCCGAAGCTCTGAAGACGTTTGATATAAGCCTAGCCTTGGTCTTGTTTGCCAAACTCAAAATATTCTATATTCCAATTGTTGATTGTGGTTGTTTGGCGCTCATTGTTGAGCTTGAAATGTCTGCGGTCTGAAAGTTTTTCGTATTCACGCGGAATACCAAAACAGTAGATGTTTATAATATTTAACTGAAAAAACAAACTTCACAATATTTGGTCTTGAACATATTTTCGGGATCGGACCTTGGCGTCTTCTCTCAGTCGTTGTTAGGTTGTAAAATTTGTTAAATTATGAGTACCTGGAAGACATGGAAACGTTTAGGGAAAAACGAAAGTACCGGAAAATTTGAGTAAAGCCTGGAGTCGCAATACCTTATCCCGTATTTAGTGAAGTGGTGGGAAGAAAATGCCTATAGTAATGAGTAAAAGTACGGTAAAATCTGGAAAATACAAAAAGTTGGTGTTGCAGAAGGGGAAAACAGCGGACCTCAAATGTTAAAACCCGAAAGTTTTTAAACTTTTTCCAAAATTTCCAGGAAGTTGGCACTGAAACATTTACCCGATAATGTCAGTAATGGCTCTTACGATTTGTACCTAAAGTTCATCTTGACCTTGGCCGGGTATGGATATTTTGAATTTGGACCATGATTTTAAACATTCTGTTCATCTTCTGCAGCACTGACATTTATGCAGCACAACAGCTGCTTCTCGCACATGCATTTTTATTTTGGTTTCTACCGCACACTAGCAAGACCAAAAGAGTGTCTTGATGTTCCTGAAATTAAATAAAGCTTGTAGGAACACTGTTATTTTTTCGTGTAAAGCAAAAGAAGGCTGTTGCGTGGAAAGCGGGAACATCAAAGTAATATCAGCTGAACATTTTATATAATGCGTTTTAGAACCAGGCTGAAACGTAATTGTGTTGTTTTTTGCCACACCATTGGTTCTTCTCTCAACCAACTTTTAGCTTCAGCTAAGCTTCTTACATTCCAACTTAAAGCAACGGCCCTGTTTCATTTGCATACGTATCGTTTCATAGGCGTGATTCATAAGATGTCGCAGTTTTGATGGAAAGCTGCATTATCCTTCAGGTCTTCCTACGACAACACCAGTCCCTCTGACCATGTATCTCGTCGTATCCTTCATAGGCGGAATAGTCCTTGCCCTCTTGTGTGGCGGTTTCCTTTACGGGTTGGTCAAGTAAGTTCATAACAATTGATAGGCAGGTTGCAAGCATTTGAGTCACGAGGATAAGTACGGCTACGGGTCAAAGTTTGCTTTGTAAAAATGTAAAATACTGTAGCTTTGGTTGGCCACATTTTGCTGTACGCAGGAATGATATTAAAAATGAACCCTGGCATTTTTGCTTATTTAGCGGTCTTTAGCGGTCCACTCACCAGTGGGAATATGTAAACTATTACGTTAGGTCTACCAGAGTCAGCTCAAAAACGTAAGTTTATCACCAAAAAATGTAAGTTTATCACCTGAAAAAGTTTGCCAATTAGAAAAGGCCGCGGACTACAGTTACAGCTTCCGTAACCTAAAATCTACTGCGACTGCGAGTAGGCCTGCAGTACTGTATCCAGCGCCATTTTGTCAGGTTAAGCTATAATGTATGGCCGAAGTAAAACACATATGACAATCTCAGAATATAACAAAAGCTTGAAGATCTACGACAACAAGCAAACAGCCAATAGAACAATCCGCCGCATTAAATAAGTCTTTTAAAAATATTGCATGGTTGAACGCACGCATGTGGGTCGCGGCCCATGGTTTGACCACGGCTTGTGCTCATCGCTCATCATGATAGCACATGGTCAGGCCTGAGAGAAAGACGTACAACAGCAACTGCATCGCCGACAGTATCACAATCAGCCAATCTGCTTATGAATAGACATGGCCTAATAAGATATCGTAAGCAGGCCGTGGAACAACATTGAATCAATTAGAATTTGTAATTGAGCTGAATGTCAATAATTACACGTTTTTTTCATTTCATTGCATTTGAGACTTTCGTTTTTGCTTAACTGTAAGCTGCCAATTTTTTTTCATTTTTAACGATTTTCAACTGATTACAGTGCACTCACGATTTTTTCAACAACATCACACAGCTCGAGAAAATGCATAAAAAAACAACATGGGCGCCGGAAGGATCTTTTCCGGGGGAGCTGAATGTGGTGAAAGTTCATTTTACCAACTCGAAATTAAGAGGAAAAGATTTTTTTACTAAAACATTAATAGGAAAATATTACATTTCAAAATCCAAGAGGGGCTTTGGCCCCCCTGTACCCCCTTCCGACGCCCATGGAAACCAGTGAAACATGGGCTGTAAAACCTGGAGTTTTGCCAAGTCAGCGGCGAAATGTCCAAGACCTGCTGTGTGCGTGGCTTGAGTGGTGCATAAGTCAAAGTTGAATCAAGTGGAATTTTTAATTGAGCTGAATGTGATTAATTACACATTTTTGTTTAATTGCACTTGAGACTTTTTGTTTTGTTACGTAACTATAATTTGCTAAATTTTTAACTAATTACAATGCACTTAAATTATTTTTCAACAATTTCACGCAGCTCGAACAAAAACATAAAAGAAGCCAGCGAACACGCGCCATAAAACCTAGTTTTTGCCAAGTCAGCGGCAAAATGTCCAAGATGTGCTGTGCGCATGGCTTGGCTGGTGCACACTGAACAAGTCGAAGTAAAATCAGTTATAATTGTAATTGAGACTTTTTCTTTTCGTGGAGTTGTAATGTTCTACATTTGAAAATAGTGAAGAGTGTTTGTAATTGTAGTTACAACTCTGCTTAGAAATGTAAAATGCCACATAATTTCATTCGCTAGGTAGCTCAAGCCAAGCAAGCTTCACTAAATAATGCGAAAAACTTAACAAGCGCAGTTGTGACGATGGCAAGATGCCAACCTGCATCCTACAGTAACCTTCCACGTGAAATACTGAAGGGCGAAAAGCAAAATATGAGTTTTGTCACATTTCTTCTGTTGCAAAATGCGGGCCAATGCATCAGATGTGCCACGCTCACTTCCGTGAGCACAGCCACCAGCCAGAAATCGTATTACGATAGCTTAGACTCGTTGGTGATTTCGCGCGTTTACAAGAACAGTTACAATGATTTCGTAACTGGTGCTGCTGTTGGCTGCGTAATTTTACTCAGCGGACTATTTCGGGATTGCCAAAAGCTCATATGCTGGCCAGCCCGCTTCGGATGTACTATTTTCTATTATGACGCTGTGTTTTCCAATTCAAACTTTAAGAAGATCGATGCCACAGCTGTTGTCCCAGTCATTTTATTGATGCCATTTTACCGCGAGTCGCTAGATCTGTCAAACGAAGTGGAGTTCAGCCTCTGACCCTGATCGGCTTGAATAAAAACATACCGATTTTCCATTGCTTCGAAATAATAGACGAAGTTTGAGATGTATAATATCGAAACATCATGCTTGAAGTCTGAGTGTTTTTGGAGGAGGGATTTTGGCATAAATTGTCATCGATGCACAATTTTTTTGATTTCGGGGTTCCTAAATAACGTACCAAATCAAGCATGTTTACAGTGACTTGAATTACCAGTAGCATTCTAACAACTACCTACTGATTGTGCAGTGTAATCGTTTAATCCACACACTCTCACTTGAATGTGTTTGTTATATTTTACATATGCTGTGAACAGATGTACCCGTAAAAATGTCGATAAACTTGACGTGAAGAAAGAGGAGCACCAGACGTTTGAAGCAACGTCCATGAATATTTCGGGGTAAGCATACAGGGGATGCAGCATAGAAGAAATTTATGCATGCTGTGGAACAATAGAGTGCACAAGTTTGACGAGTTAGTGCAAAATTTAGTAAGATAAATGTGTTAATATTTTTGAAGCCGTACTGACATGAACCTATACGACCCTGATTTCCAGTAAATCAAGTTCTTCGCCGGTTTCAAACAAATTTGGAGTATGGTCAATCTTAAAATTTCAAACTCTGTTAAACCTTCGGGAGAAGGATTATTCCGCAATACTTGGAAACGTGAATCAAACAAACAAAAAGTTTACAGGCATTGTTATTTAGATATGCGGCCTTTAATAAAAATTCTTTGTCACTTCGGTATTTGAGAAATTGTTTCCATGCAGAGCATGCCGTACGTGGTTGGGCAACTGTTTTCCCACAGTTAAAAATCAAGAAAAATTGTGACAAATTCGGTAAAACTGAGCGACAATAGTTGAAAATCGGGCAAAAGTGGTAAAAGTTTGGACAAAAACTTTTGTTGAAGCAAGCTTTGTAAAATATTTGAAATGTTGGGCAGATGTGCGTGGAATGCTTTCTTTCATCTGTTCGGATATTTTTACGGAAAAGTGGAAAACACTGGAGAAAATTGGAAAGTTGGGCAAAATACCGAAGCTTGGACAAAATTTGTTTGACAACCCAAATTTGATGATACAGTAACAACCATTTTAATCAGTTTTCATCGTTTTTACATCGTATCGTCTGTAGAAGGAATGTTTTGTCAAATGGAAACGCTTTTCACAGAAAACATTCATTGGAACCCACAGTTTTGAGATAACGACCGAGTCAGGCAGCAAGTTATGTTCAGCATCTTGAACAGGACTGTCTCACTAAATATTGCATTTGTTTGGTAGGCCTGTCACTTCAGGTCCGGGCACTGGTGATTTACCCATGGCAACAATACATCAACCAGCAGGTAAGTGGTTTCTATCCAATTTCGAGGTTTTTTACGTTTCAGAAAAACTATTGCTTTAGCTCCAATCTAACAGTGAACAACTTGTGAAAACACGAGGCTTCATCGCCAGAACCACTGCCGTTTCACGAAAAAATTCACGGGCGTAAGGAAATAACTGGGAAGACAGCAAAGTGACGTCTTTATCAGCACTACCAGCAAACCTAGAATAAAAAATCAATAGTACCAGCAGAACACTGGCTGCTCATGCTGCATAAATCGCAATTCGGAGAAGGGGTGCGCGGGTTGGCAGCGGAAAATGCACGAATGAGGGACGTACATTAAGAGCTCTCTCAGCAAACCATAGGCAGGGCGAAAAAACAACAGGGGTGATGCGAAACACAAAATTTGGAAAGGTTTTTGTCAGTCAAGAAATTTAAGAAATGTTTCAATGGAGAGCGTAACAAAAATACCACTCTAATTGTCGCTATTTTTAGCGCCAGCATAAGAAACTAAGGAATGCGGTTTCCGTCCACTGGGGAATGTAGGGGACGACGTTTTCTTACCCTTACTACATCACGGAATAGCAACAGGGACTCGCTGGCGGCGCAGGCAATTTTTGATCGGCGTGGGCAAAAAATAAATTGGTCAAAAAATTGAGGGCAATCTTTTCATTTTGCGTTTGTCATAAATACAATTTACAGCTAACATAAAGATTGTTCAATTGAAACTGAGGTCGCTAGCATTTTCTTTTCAGTAATTCTTAGTAATTTTGGTTCCTAATTCATTAGTTCTTTACTTAACAAAGAAAAGAGTTGCTCCACACAGAATTGACCATAACGGTACACGGAGCAAAAGCAACCTTGATGTTGCTGTTGGGGAGCTAAAAGTAGAAGAAAGAACGGTTCAATATATATACGGCTCAACTCATTGCTAGTGGTGTTTGGGACCGTCCTGGAGCCCACTTAGAGCTAAATCGTAAACCCGGCCTCTACAGCCACGCGGTCCGGCTCAGCGTGTTTGGCTGTAGAGCCGATTTTAATTCTAACTATTTGGCTTCCCGTTCACATAGAGCAAGGGTGGGGAACTTGATGACTATCACGGGCAGCATGAATTGTGCATTATCGCTGGCGGGCCGCAAAATCAATTGATTTTATCCTATAATTATACCTTTAACTATGGCGAAGAGTGGCTTCTTTTGAATTACTATCTAATCCAGTACCTGCTTATCATGCTGCTGCGTTTTGACAAGATGTTGTAGCCTACTCTAACTTGGGTAACGATAATTCTGATGCGGGCTGCATTTGGCCCGCGGGCCGCAGGTTCTCCACCCCTGACGTAGAGATTGCCCTTGCTTCCAGATATTCTCCAAAACAATAAAATCAATTAAATGTACAAAAATTCTGTGTGGATTTTCAAAACGCTATAAAGTGTGCGCAAATTGGGTTTGTGGGTCGAAACTTTGAAAGTTGTCTAACCCGAGTTAAACAATCTTCAGTCCATTCCAACTCCAGGTCCCGAATTTAAAAACGTTTCGCCTCAGACTACTCCCAGAAAAAGTGTAGCTCAAACGTTTTGCCTATGTTCACAAGGTAAAGGAATGCAAAGTGTTCATGCTTAACTGTTGTTTTCAGATGGAAATACTAACGAATTTGAATCAGATAGAAATTCTGAAGATGCGTTTGAAGGCAATAATCACTGGGTGACTGGAATTGTGGGAACATCAAAGGCTTCTGAAAAGGCAGACTGGACGCTAGCGGACAGAAACGCAGAAGATGAAACGGAAAGTGAATCGACAGCATCAAGCGTGTCGTCTATTTCTGGAGAAGAAGCTGAGGGTCACACCGAGGTGGACTTCGCTTCAGGCAAGCTTGTACATCACGTTCGAAAGAGAAGCGGAAAAGAATCGTCTCTTTCGGATTTATCCAGCACTGATGCGGAATATTCGTTGCCGGACGACGAAGGCCAGAGAGACGACGGCTTGCCACCTCCTCCTCCGAGCCCACCACTTACTCCTGCCTCACCTGTGAGTGAAGAACAGAAACAAGACTTCCGGCAAAAGTTCAACATGCTCCACGAGATGGCGCTGCGCAGCAGAAAGCCAGGCTCCAAATTGACGTCCGATAAGCCGACCTTCGTCACAAACACAAATTTGTGACAAGACGCACGGCAAGGATCGTCCGCGAGGTTAGTGCTGGTGAACATCGTGAATAGGCAGCAGAAGTTCCTAAACAATCGTCCTATTATGACATTAACCATTTTCTATTTTTTTCGTAATACGCCAGCAGACAAGCAGTGTGCGTCCGCTACAATGCAAGCCAGTCGGCAATCTGGCATCAGACCAAGTTGGAGAGCGAAATGAAATGGATTGGTTGATTGAAAATTTTGGTTGACTTACGGTGAAAGAATCACTTGTTTAAAAATCAGGAGTTTGTTTGGAATGAAGTCCGATCAGGGCCGGCCTTAGCAAGTGCGGGGCCCGATTGGAAGCACTTTTGCGGGGCACCACTCATTGGTCCATGCAGAAATTTTTGATAGGTCATCGAGTCATAATGATCGAAATCGTTGATGTGAAAGAGCGAGGTCTTGGGCATGACCCCCAATTTCACCTCTCCAGCAGAGAATTCAACGGATAACGCCATAACACCCAATAAATTCATGATTTACTACACTTAATACCTCCTGAGAGGAGGTATTGAGTGAAGTGCGACTGCACATCCAAAGCTAAACCGTTTGCAGTAGCAGCAACAGATTCAATTTTCGATGCCGAAGATATTAGCCATGGACAATCCCTCGCTTCATCATTTGTGCAGCACACTTATGCATGCGAAATTAGAAAATCGTGTCTCGTCACTTTCGTTTCTGGCGAAAACCTCTGTTGCGAATGTGGTTCTCTTTGGGCTAAATCGTTTTATAAGGTGTTTTAAGGATCCGATTCGGGTCCCTAGAATTTAAAATCGGGTCCCAAGAACTAGCGAAAATTATCATCGCTTCCCTGGAATCAGAGAATATCGGGTCCTTAGAATCAGAGAAATCGGGTTCCTACAGGTCCATACCGGGTACTTAACATTTTCCATAAAATAAAGCCTGACCTAAATAGTCCCTAGCTTTGCAACTCTTGACACATGGGCATACAACAGGATCGTTTTTAATCCAGTGGTTCCGATAAATTTTGAATTTTCGTCTTCGCAAGTCTCATCGGGTGCACTAGCCGATCAGCTTCTTTCTTTGTGAGACTCACGAATTTCGAAATGACTTCTCACTTCTCGCACATAAACTACCACTTTGACTATCTGGCATAACATCATCAGGGTGGCTGCCTGCGTTGTCGCCATCTTCACTGTGGTTTGGCTCTTCTAGAGCTTTTTGCGCGTTTTCTGAGATAATTCTGCTAAAATGCTTGTCCAACGCACCTTTCTCTTTTCCTGTTTTGGCCTTTTTTGGCTAGCTTTAGATCTCTTTTGACTAACACTTAAGTTTTTCGACCTGTGTCTCTTGGCTTTTGACTCAGGGTACTTATCGCCTTGATTACAGAAAAAATATATTCTCAAATAATTAGCCTAAATTCGACTGTTAAAACCAAAAAACAAAACACCAGTATAACACCTCCATATCACTTGAGTATACATTTAACACTTGGATAATGGTTACAGCAAGGGTCTGAAACACCTTGTTTCGGCCGTATTTCCTGATGCAATTCTTACACCACAAGAACTTCATTGACTTAGCCTAACTGGTAATAAGTTTCCTGTTGCGTTTTAAAGAACCGTTATTTTTTGCACACCGGAAGTAGTCATTTATAATTAAAACTGAGTTTATTTCAAACTTTATCGCCGATCTCAGGTTGTCTCATATCAGATCTCTACGAGACTGGAAGTGAATAAGACTGACTAAGCAGCATGCATTTGCAATTGCGAACTAAAATTAACCTTCAGAAGACAAGTGGCAGTAACTGTTGAAACAGCAATAACTACTGAACCATATCTTGTAGCAACTACTGAAAATAAATTGACCTGCCAAATACGAAACGCTTGTAATTGAAACAGAAAACAGCTTCAAAACTTTATCCTCTCTGCCGCTATTGAAAAAAATCAGGCTACCCATTGCCGAAAAACAATTACCATTGTTGCTATTAAAAAACGAATTATGATGATTGAGGGCGTTAAAAAACGGTGCAGTTCATTTTTGTTTTCGATAACAACGGACCCCACGCATAAAAATATTGTGCGCTCCACGCCAGCACTACACAAACACTTTCGATTGAAGATGTAAGTTTGTAGGCGAAACGTGGGGCCCCTTTTGGCGCGGAGCCCGATTGGAAGCAATCCGCGAACGACCGTCCCTGAGCCCAACACCAATTGTGATAAATCAGTGGTTCTTAACCTTTTCAACCCCGGGCACCCTATTATTAAAAATATTAGCTTGGGGATTCCCCGTCTGCGTAACCTACAAAGGACGAGGTGCATGATGAAAGAGCAAACACTATTGTGAAAAGGCGGATAAGTTGTTTATTTTTGTATTCAGAAATCCCTTTGGCATTCCTTCTGGGTACCCGGTACCCCAAGATTTTTCACTCATGACTCCGTTAGAACCACTGTGATAAAGAAAGCCTTGAAGATTTCCGTGATGTACAGAACGCTGGTGCGTAGCGTACAGGCGACTCTACCTCGCTTTTGGGTTAATTCGGTCCTGCAGTCGTTGGCATATGATGATGCGCTTTCGTGGGCCAGTTTTACTGTTATATTTTCTCACTTGACCTTTTGTTCTGTTTTTCCCTGTTCATTCTGCATGCGGTACCTGTACCTGGTAAAATGAATTTGCATGTTGTTTCTCGACGGTTTAGCGGTTGAAACAAAGAAATAGTTTTCAAATCTCTACATCCTTAACAGAAAGCTATAGACGCAAACAAGCAAATTGCTACTCTTCAGATGACTGTTTGAAAAAGTGCCTATATGCAACAGGGAATCTTCAAAAAAGCATTGCTTTTCTGCGCTATTTAATCCAGGGGTCTCAAACTCAACAAAACAAAATAGGAAACCATTCAGTAATCTGGAGGGCCACTGCTAGAAGCAGGAAGTACTTTTCTAAAAACAGAAAAACATTGCTGGAGACGTAACATAAAAAACAGTGTTCTTTCTTTGTTTAAGATTTAAACATTTCAATGTGAAAACGGCTATTGGTATCGTACTTGAAAATAAGGTAGCCAGTGTTTGGGCTGTAGTCATGTGCATTGAGCAGAATAAGAACGGAAAACTGTGATCTTGATCGCAGTACAGGTTGCTTCATCTCCAGTTGTTGCATGAAACTTGCTTTTCATGGTATTCGGTCGCAATGGAATAGGCAAAGTCTGTAGTTTGGATTAAGAGCGGCGGAACGAATTTCAAAGTGGGGTTCCGGTGTCCGATCTGGGCGTGCTTCCCACATCACGATTGCGTGACGTCATCGGTGATCATTCAACCTTGGAAAGTTTTTGCATAATTTCTTGTAAGATGGAAAAGGTACCAATACTCGCTGTGATGTTCTCGCAGATTATTTCATATTTTGTCAGTACCACCAGCTCCAAAAGATGTTTGGTTCTCTATGAAGCTAACCTGCGGCAGAACATCTTGTGCATGAAAAAGTTTGGTACTTGTTTTCAAGCAAAGCCCGGTTTACAAACGTTCTCGTCACATCCTTTGATTCTGGGCGTAATATGTATTGGGAATCACGGAACATTTTAAAGATTTTTATAACTGAGCTTCTCACTGCATTTGATGCTAATAGTGCTTTCCTTGAAGTCTTTAAAGTGTCCACTATTAGTGTTTTGCGCCAAACACAAAGTATAAGTTACCTTGAGTTTGTTTCTAAGGTATTTTTTTGGTCGTGTCTATTTTGCCTCATGAGGCAAACCTTGCGCTGGGGCTATTTTGCCTTAAGCATATCACGATTGATAGGATTTTGGTTTTAAACAGGATTGGAAACTTTCAGTTTATCGGATTTGGAAATGAAATTGTTGGATTGGACTTGAAAAACTAAATCCGTTCATATCTAGCGGGGGGGGTGACCTTATCCCCTGGGTTTTGAAATTTGATATTTTCCTGTTAACGTTTTAATGGAAAAATGCTTGTCTCTTAGTTTCGAGTTGGTAAAATGAAATTTCACCACTGTTGCCCCCCTGGGAAAAAATCTTTTTTTTTGGCCACAGCCTGGAAAAATGCAGAAACGCACTACTGGCCCCCTGGAAAAAATCTTTCCGACGCCCATGCGTATACGACTGGTTAGCTTTTAAGCACAGCCAGTGTTGAATAGATCAGTGGTCCCCAAACCCCGGATCAGTTGGTACCGAGCCGCGAAATTACGAAATGTATACCGGTGTCGTGTGGTACACCATTCACTTTCTTGGCGTGTGATTGGTCGATTCTTCCCATGGAAGCACTGTTGCGTGCATAGAGTGAGAGCGTTGGATCAGTCTCATAGCGGGAACACAAACATGCAGCAGCCTTATCTGATGGTTCAAACTGGTAACTTCATTTCAGCTGTTGCCATCATCATACAGTATTCATGGGCCATTGTCAAGCGTTGACCGGTCCGCGGTCACAAACAGGTTGGGGACCACTGACATAGATCACATGCAGTATAGAACCATTTCCTAAAATTCCAACCTTATCATTTCAGTGCCATCCCACAAGAAAATTTGACCCTGGCTTTTGAAGCAAGAGATTAGGAAATCCACAACAGGGTACATGTGAGAAAAATCAAAATATTTCAGGATTTATATTATCATCAAATGAAAGAAGATGAAGGTTCAGCGGGCCATGAAACAGAGCACCACGTGTTCGAGCCTCATGGTATATTCCATCAGATCATGTTCAATTTAAATAGCAAGGCAACAAAAAAACAGCTTATGTGAAAATATGAGAAGCTTTGCTATTCAAAATAATCGTTTTTGATTTTTGTAGAAAATTTAATTCGCATTCAAACATTATGGCTGCCCCAATAGTTATTAAGGCGGTTGCTTGCAAGTTTGCTGCAATGTTCTTGCAGTTTATGACATGGCAAGCAAACAGAAGTTGAAAACTAACTTGTAAGACAAAAACACTGCAGTCAGCTGCGAGGTCGAACTGTTGGATTCCGTGGTCATCATAGCATCCCAGCACACTAGAGTGATTAATTGATTTTTACCAGGACCACCAGCAGTAGATGTGTTTTCAAGGCGCATAATTTAGAAGCACATCGCTGATCAAGAAAAGTGAATAAAATGTAGACATAGTATATCCAGGATTCAATAAAAGTCTGCAGGAAGTGGCGTGTGCATTTACATGGGTCGCCAAGACTGAACAACAAGCTCATTGCGTTACGCAAAGCTCAGCAACTGGCCGAAAAACGCATGAAGCGGAAAAGAATGTATGGAAACAGTTATTTGTTGTAGCATCGTGTGTGTGTGTGTGTGTGTACTCCTGCAGTCGCTTTGGAAATGGTGCTGATGAATAACTAGCAGTCTTACTAAGACTTGCGTGCTGAGCTCAGATGCTTTTAGATAGAAAATAGGGTAGTACACAATACGAAAACTGCTTTTGCGGGAAGAGCTTGTCGTAAACCGTCGACTTGGCTCAACTTGGTAACGCACGTATCGTGATGCAATAAAATACGAGAGCTTGCGCAATTTAAATTCTAAAGACAACAGACATAATGCTAGGAAGAAGCGTTTGAAGAAAATTGACCGATGCAAAACGTGAAGACAACACCGAAACCGTTTCAAGGACACGAAACGAAAATTTTGCCCGAAAGCAGTCGATTTTCATCAAATTTTTTCTTCAAGCAAATAAGGAAACTACAGACTTTTTCCACAACGCATTAACTGTTTTCGAAAAAACTAAACACAGAACGTCTGTCTTTCCCTGCTCGCGGATCTTCATACCACACAGCAGCATTCGAGCCTCCGAGAAACCAATGAACACCGGATCGTTTTCAAATCACGTTCAAAGCATCGTATATTCGGAGTGTACTGTACTGGAAATAAAATAAGGCGCAGCAAAAACCTTTTAGCTTCACGTCACAGTTTCAAGCTGCCTGCAGTCCAGGATGCAAAGTGTATCAATCTCGGAATGGTCGGAGCGAGTGCGAGATGTTCCTATGTCGCAGGAACAGAAAGGGACGTTGCGTTCAAAGCAACGAAACCAGCCCGAAATGAGCCAAATCTTACCGACGTTTCGACTTCGCTGAACTCATTCGAACCCGAGTTCACCCAGCAGTTCAATGAGCATCGCTCTGCGCGGTCGCTGCTTAGCAACCTTGCGAACGTGCTTGGCGACGGCGTCACCGCCATTGAAAATGTCGCACGCGGGCGCTTTGAAGAAATGCACGGAAACTGAACAAGGCACGGAAACTGTGTGGAGATAATTGCAGGGAAGAACATTTTTGGATCCTTCTTGTTTATCAGTTACCGAATCGCGCGTATCTTTCGGACCCCAAGGCGCAAAAAACGTTTGAAGCACAAATACTGGCATCGGCGCAACGAAAAAATTTTGATTTTTCGTCCACAGCGTCCGAACACGTGTTAGTTGGCGCCGATATGACGGCAACACTGGGCGCCTGCGAACGTCACAGCATACAATAAAATACTGCCATTACGAATTGATGAAATGGTATCGAAAAATCTCAACGGAACTGACAGCAAAGGCAGTTACAATGCACGCCATCGCAGCCAGCAGATTCTGCAGCGTCAGAGTGTGGCGTGAGCAAGCCAGTAGCGAGAAGAAAGCGCAGCACGCTGACAATAATTTACGGTCCCTTCTTGCAGTGCGTCTGGCGACAACGCGAATGCCAAGCTGTTTGACCCGAATTTGGTTGAAAATCAAAGGCGCAACGAAATGTGAGCCTTGCGAACACGGGCAAAGATAAAGAATAGCGCATTTTTGCTGCAAATCAACCACCTGAAAAAATCGCAACAGTCCAGTAAAAAATCCGATTTGTTGAAGATCTTAAGTGGAATCTGTTTTTGAGTCGCTGTTAATGGAGACAGAATCTCCGGTGAATGCCCGGAACCGATACTCGAGTTCCACGTCTTTTGACAGTTTTTCCTCCAAAAGCTGACGCTGAAGATCCCGGCTCTATAGAAATGCAGCACAGCGTCAAAACCTCCAATCGCTACAACGCATATTTGTACATGCGAAAAAATTTCAGGCCACTTATTAAAGAAACAAACCGCGTTTTGCATACAGTGCGTTTGTCACAACCGTCCATCAAACACCTGATTGCGCCACAAAGCCGGTTATTACCTCCTGGTAATTTGCGGTGGCCGCGCGTTCGTCGTCTCTTTGCTTCCGAAGTCGATGGAGGTCGGACGTGTGCTGCTTCATCCGCATCCTGATTTCGAGATCTTTCGTGTTCCTGCGTTTGTCAAGAGAAGAATGACGACGATCGCCGAAGCCGGAACGACAAGAGCGCAACGGGTCGGGTCAACCAATCCGGGGAATCCCCCGAAGAAAAACCATGAGCCGCCGAGCAGTTTGCCCGAATGCAAACAACGAATGTTACCATCAGTCGTTTGAAAATGGCAGAATGCTGGCGTAAAATTTTCGCACTACAGCTGTTCGATATATTCCCAGTTCGACTAAAATAACTAACACTCCAAAACGCAAAGAAAGCTGCACGTAAGAAAAAACATGCACGTTCCTTATCGGGGCAAATCACCACCAAACAGAGTATGGGTAAAATGTTCATCAAATTTGCATCCAGCGTGTGTAGTGTGACTGATTTTGAAAAGCCACAGAAACCGCAGAATTCTTCAGAATTTCGACAAAATGATACACATTCTTAAAGCACTACGCTGGTTTCTTCAGACTATAATGCAGCAAGCGTCCCGCTTTGCAAGCTTTCTACTTGCCAGGGTCTTCAATTTAGGTAAGACTACCAAACGACTTGACAACTGCTGCAATTCCATTGAAAAGTATGCCCGAGCTTGTCTTTTGCCTCAGTGTAGCATTTCTACAAGCGCTGACGCGTAACTTCGACCCTGAAACTTATCTTGCTGGGAGCGAAGCCTCAACACGATTCGCTTTGTTGCTGATTCAAGTAACAGAATTGAGGCGGGAGGTAATTCGAGTCAGTTACATGCGTTTTTGTCACTTATACAAGGTGCGCTGACTCCACAAAGAAGTCAAGTGAAAAGAAAACAGCAGAAAGTTGTGAAAGAGTTTGCGGTCACCAGGAGTTTCACGAGAACGCCGATTCTACTAACTACTGTCGGATACTCATCTGTGTTTTTTTTCTATATGTAAAGTTTTCGCTACCGGGAAAGATTCTCTGCGTTGTTTTGGTTTCATGTTTCCATCAAGCACTGCCACCGTGTTTGTTGCTCATCAGTGTTTCCCTATAGATTTAAACATTGCTGCAAACGTTCAGAAACGATGCCGGAGCTTTTCTTGTTTCAATGCAACAATATTTTTTACATGAACACCAGAAAGCAAAAGACACGTAAAAAAATATTCTTTTAACACTCATACTGTTTGGGGTGAAAAACGCCACGGCCACCACTAAAGGCGATTGGACCTTCAGCACGTCATAAAAACGTTCGGGGCTGTGCGAAGCACAAGTCATTTCAGATCTTATGGCATTAGCTAATAGTAAGTGCGAACACACTCATCCACATTGATTTGAGCGCACGTTGCGTCAATCACGACTTTAATGCCATCTATATTATGTCGTATTTAACACAAGTAATGTTTACACTCTAAAATACTGACTTCTATACACACTCGTGTTTCTGACAACTATCAGCAAACATCACCCTCGCCTCCATCCTGCTGCCTCAACATCTAGCATTCACAATGAAGGAATGTGTCTCTAGCTTACTGCATCTCGACATTTCTTGGTGATTTGCAGTTAGCAGCTTCGCCTCCGTCTGGTTTGTTCTGATTGTTGACGCTGCAATCTGCGAATTGACTTTTTTCTTTCTTGGCGGCCCCTCGTCCGTCGCAACGCTTCTCCAGTAGCTGCTGACCCAAGACTGACTGACTCGCCTTTGCTTCCCTGGTGGCGCCAAAAAGTAGAGCGCGTAAATCAATTTTTGTTTTTTCTCACCAAAATGCTTCAACAGGCCATGTTCATGTCAACATAGAAGAAAGACAACCTTCCATTACGCGCGGAAAGTTGTCGAAAAATATTAACAATCCTTTCCAGGGCCGTCGCTAGCGGGGGGTCCAGTGGTGCCCGCCCCCCCATTTCAGGTTTGGCCTCCCGGCTGGTCTGCATACATTGAATATTGTATTTAAAAATGTGGTCCCCTCTTGTGATTTTT
>JGI24159J19872_10002834_pt1 | contig 21045 bp, 15 predicted proteins | sample Ectturendosymbi4_FD_19872 | JGI IMG/M metagenome (IMG submission 19872) | reverse complement strand
TGTGATCTGCTCACATGTCTGTGATCTGCTCACATGTTTGTGATCTGCTCACATGTCTGTGATCTGCTCACATTGCTCACATGTGATGTGCTCACATGTCTGTGATCTGCTCACATGTCTGTGATCTGCTCACGTGTCTGTGATCTGCTCACGTGTTTGTGATCTCACACCGGGACATCTGATGGTAGACTGCGTTCGCTGCCAGCTGCCCACGTTGCTGAAGGTGAAACTTAATTTTACAGATGACGAAAAAGAATCAGCAGAAAAAGATTCTCAAGAAGAAATCAAACGACATCGCTGCGGCGGCTGGGACCCTGTTCACCCCTGGCCCCACAAGCAGTGGGTTGCTATGGTTTTTGTTTTATCATGATGTGATGTGTGTTTTTCCAAAGCTGACGTCAGGGGAGCGTGCGTATCACGTGCTGTGAGTAGGTGCCGGTAAACAGTGCGTATCACCTTTCGATGACGTGAGAATGGTCGTAAACCCCTCGTAGGTCATGGTCGCTGTCTTCCCATTACGTCATGACTGATGAATATTTACGTTTTTTTCAATTTTCACGTCGCTTTCTCGCGAAGCTAGCACAGCACTAGAGTCTCACATTAAACTTGTTGTAGTCGAAAGCAACTCGTCCCAGGTAAAACACCCCACGTAGTTACAGGGTCCTCCAACTCCTTCAGGACAGAAGTATAATTCCGGTTTTAATGAAGAGACATGCCATTTAGGGGTGGATATTAGAATCTAGGGGTGCCCGAGGCAAACTCTCAGAAATGGACCCCAAANCATCGATATTGTGAAATGTAGATATGGGAGTAGGTGGATAAAAGAATTTGTTTAACATTTCAGTTTACGAACTAAANTCAAGAGCATAATGTACATACTGCAGCACCAAAAATGTGTAAAGTCTTGAGGCTGGACACGTGGAAGCTNCCCNCTTTGGCACATTTGCACATAATTTTTGCTTTATTTTGAAAAACATGGCCTTATTAAATGTGGCTCTCAAGAGTGATTCATAAGCATTTCAACAAAACTCCAAAAATTGAGTGGGGAACTCTCANGGGGAGGGCGAGGTGACCGCGTCGTTGGCCTCACTATTCACCCCTGGCNCAATATACTGCAGTGCAGTCAGGTTGCTTCATATTAACGTTGATATCTTGTTTCAGAGTCAATGAGCCCAGAAAAGCCTGGATCTGCCATAACAGGATTGAGCAGGTGAGCCACAGTTCGCCAGCTGCTTGTTTCTGTTTGGGAAAGTTTCAAAGACACCGTTTGGCGTCACGTTATTATGCATCACTGCACTCACTTATGCTTTGCTGCACTTTCTCTTATTTTCCAGCCAAGCAACTTTGGCCAATCAATCGAGACTGAACACCGTCATTGAAAGCATCTTCCCCGAAAGACCCCCCCCAGCCCGCAGCAGCTCATACGCCGAAGGGATATCTCTTGAAGCGAAGTGAGTTTCGGAAACTTGAAAACGTTCATACATTTTTAAGTGATGCGCATGCAGTGGCTGTCGATTATGACGAAACAATGTTCTATTCAGATCGAATGAACGTGGTCAGGTGACCAGCGCAGATGCTGTTCACCGGAGCGAAGCGGGCGGTCTTATCAAGCGACGCCCCCACAGTGACGAGGGGGCTCGCAAGAAGCAAGTCAGCCGTGACGAACCGAATGGGACTGTTTCCACGGCAACGCGCAACGCTTGGTGAAGCGTGACTGTACATTGCTTTTCTTGTTCAATGCGTGCAAAGTGTTATTTTTCGACAATGACGTCAGTCTGCACTTACCTCATCGTCTTTCTTCAATCAAGTTACACTTCCTACGTCATTCCTGCTACTTGTGACATCATTTACTCATTTTGTTTATACAATAGATGTCGTTAGTTAAGAAATTTTTGTGTTTAATTGGGTGATTGAAAGCTCAGATAGACTTTCAAGGCATCGGTCACTTTCTGAAAAGTTTATTTTGAGTTAAAATAAAAGTTTTTTTTATGAGCAGACCATAACACGCGGCTGCTCATGTGACGTACCCGGAAGTACAACAATCGAACAGCAGCGAAACAATTGGAATTGTTGGCAACTCCGGCTGTTGCTCACGGGGTTCCTTCAAGTAACTTGCGAGGGCTCACATACGTTGCTATGGTCGAGCGAAACCGCCCCCCATGGTTCCTGAAGGACAATTTTGGGCCCTGGTGCGAAATATAGTGTCATTTCCTCAGCATGCAGCGGTCTGAGTGAACGGCGTGTGTAGTCATGGCTGTTTCCCGGTTAAGACGGTCAGGAACTTCGTGTCTAACAGATGAGGACCACCATGGTATAAACTGAATCATCAGTTAATGTTGGAAAGGTATAATTCGCTTGTTGCTTTTGTTTTAGAGGTCCTTGTTAAGAAAGGCGCTCTTTAAAAAAGTGCTGATAGCCAGAAACGAGTGGCGATGTAACCTCTCGGCTAATTTCAAATAACTAAAGGTTCTTGACATCAAATTAAGCTGATGAACCACTTTCATGTCAAGACCAAAAATCTGATGTAGTATAAACTGTAGGAGTAGTTGGGATCTGGTCGCAGTGGCCAAACTAGAGGGACATCTGCCCCCGGGCAGAGCCGCAGGAAATCTGACTGAGGACCTTTGTTAGAGCATTTAGACACACCAGAACTGAAATCACTAAGAACTGATTTCATACATTCCTTTCAATATTCATATTTATCTTATAGTCAAAGAAATTGATCTTCACACGACCCATAGCTTCCTGTTATCTAAGCGAACTATTGCGAAATACATTGTGGATAGCTTTGTTGTCAGCATTTGCCTTGGTATGTTGGCAATTGTGTTGCTAACGTTTGCTAAATTCACGTTGGTAGGCATTTTTAGTATAGTCTAGTTAGAGATTATTCAGCAAAATTATGTTTTGGACCAGTGTTGTGTCTTTTCACTGTACAAGAGTAGAACAGCCGGCTTCCAAGGTATACAATCAGGTAAAATCGTATTTGTAGCCCGCTCTTGTAATATCCAGTGTATCTTGCATCAGAGTTGTTCAATGAAAACTCATCACTTTTCATCAATGAGAAATCCAGTTATTTAAACAATAGCACTGTATCTTTCATGATAGTACAGTTATTTTAGCCAATGAATAATCTTTTTACAGCAGTGTTTAGAAGCTTTTATCACTACATGGCGCTAATTTTATTCACACTGTGAAAATTAACATTGGGTGTTTGTCTACAAAAGTTTCCCTATTGCATGTTGGGTACCCAAAGTCCAGGTGGAATACGATTTACAAAATGTCGAAAGCAAGCAGCTTCTACCCAATTGCGAAATCTCATCAAGATCACCAAGGTTCGCAAAGCGAGCAGTTACGAACCTTTGTGACGTTTGCGGCGTCGCTTGCGTCTACTCTCCAGCAATCAGCTCCCGCATGTGACTGGACTGACGGCTGCGTCACAATTCTTTCAGATGGCCAGGGTTGCGAACTTTCCGACTTCGCTGTCATTCTATAGTTGCGTCACAATGGGACGGAAATCCAGCGTTCACAGTTCGTGCAGTATGCTTTTGGAGCAGCGATTAAACTTACAGCATGTTGGTCTGACAACAGATCTGATATTTAGGAAAATTTTCCAGCTTTGGTCGTTTGACCAACTAAATGTCAAAATGAGTTTGGGGGACAAATGCCTCCCTAAAACCTGCAAAAGTAACTGGATTCACCATGATTTTGTACAATTTGAAACACGGCATTCCTGACATACGGCCATTTGCCGTCCATTGTTTCTTGTTTGTCACAGCAGCAGTGTTGTGAAGTATACTGCATCTCTCTTACAGTAGTGAACCCGTAACGAGACTTGGCTACCAAATACAGTATTACCGAAATCGCCCCCCTAAACTTGCTGTCTGGATCGCCCTTGTTTATGACAAACGAACCAGAAAATGTTGCTTGTGCATAGAGATATGTTCTCAAATGTGCTATGGCTTCTGCATTTTATTTTTCAACACATCATGCATAGTTATGAAACTATTGATATTATTGCATTTGCAATGAACGAAACTGCCTAGCTAGTTTGCGGCATACTGCTACGCATAAATTTCACTAGCTCATGTAGTTTCATACCAAACAAATTTGTATCTTCAGTAAAATATAAAAAACGATTTGTACTTGTATAATTCTTCATTCAACCAATCCATTTTCTTCTACGAAATTTACTTATGAATAAACGGGTCTTGGTAATCGACAAAACTATCAGCATTCGCAAGTGCAACTTCAAGCTAGTATTTGTGTTTTTTGAGCTCTCTTTAGCAACGGACCTCTTACTTCAAAGAACTTGCATATTGTAGTAATCCATCCCTGAACGAATGCTGTGTCTCGTTGTTTGTAACAAATCGCATGCTTGAGTGGATTGGTTGGATCCAAAAAAGGTATTTCTGTGTGTTGTTTTTTAACTATTTTTGTGTTTGAATACGTTCGCATATGATCAGAAGAAACAGCACAGTTCTTTCCAGATTCAGACAAATTATAGACAAACTGTTTTATATACACTGCTTGAAAAAGCAATGAAGTCCATATGTAGAATCCCTTTTCTGCAAATGTTAATGACTTTTCTGCAAATGACTTTTCTGCAAAAGTCCATATGTAGAATCCCTTTTCTGCAAATGTTTCATATTTCAATTTGGGGTCTTGGAGTTTTGTTTGGGGGGGGCTAAGCCCACCAAAACACCCCGCATGGCGACGGGCTGAAAGTAATAATGATAATAATGATGAAGGTAAGGACAAGCAGAAAAAAGTAAGAATCATAAACGACAATGAAAAACAAGACCCATTTTAGTTTGTGAGTGTTTGATTGTGATCTTCAGAATGCTTTATTAACCCTTATATCTTTAAATAAGCACGTAACACGATCTTCTTTCATTTTAAATTCTTGTGAGAAAATTTGAGAGGTGGAAAAGGCGGCACTTTTGTAATGGGTCCCGGGCGGCACTAAGCCTCGCTACACCACTGCTTAAAGTCATGACGAGCTTTAAAAGGTAAAATGTCTGTAGTCTTGTGACACATTAAAAGACTAAATGCATGCCTAAAATAAAGGCGTATGAGATAGGCATTGTTGCTTGATGTACTGAAGAGCACTTTAAAGGCTTTTGTTGTTTTAATGGCCGTGTTTCCGTCGAGTCAGGCACGTGGCATAAACTGTATAGTAAGTTGACAACGGAGAACCAGCACTTGGTGACTTGTTTCAACTTCAAACCTTGTCTGCTTCGTTTAGAACTATTTCCACAGACCTTCAACAGCGTTTTTACAAAAAAAAGAACTAATATTTTTAAGTTAAAGATTTTAAATATGTCGCAGTTTAAGAAGGTATTCAGACAACTTTTGAGGAAGAAAAGCATCGATGCAGCAAGCAGCAGAAACACGGAGCTTTCGCGGTGTTTGACAACAACAGACTTGGTGGCTTTAGGAGTGGGGAGTACTCTCGGTAGGTGTAGGTAAAACGCTTTACAGATATCTCATATGCTCATTCTGTGACTGATGCACCATATCAAGCACTACCCATGACTCATGCAGAATATAACTGGAGCACATTAACTGTTGTAACATCAAGCTCTTGTATGCATTTTGCTTTAATTGAACCGATTTTTAGTTATTACCCTGAGTATTATCATTATCATCTGAAGTACAACATGTGGTTATGAATCTTGTGTAATGACTGAAAAAATGCTGTCTTAAGTATGAGCGACAGAGATTGGATTTTTGCGAAGGGTTCACGTCGCAACACTTAGCAACAAAGTGCACAGCTGCGAATTATGTAAAGTCCTGAATGTTGAGCTACTGCGAATAGACAGATCCCAGCTAAGATGGTTCGGCCATGTGTCTAAAATGTCCCAGGAAAAATCGGTGAGACGAGTCCTGCTGGTTTCAACCACGGGAAAGCGGCCCAGACGTCGTCCAAGGACACAGTGGCGTAATTACACCTCCGACATTGCTTGGTCCCGTCAGAACTATCAGAGATTGCTGAAAACCATGAGGTATTTCGAGTCCCCCGTGATCCCCTGAGAGGAAAATTGGGTGTAAATATCAATGAATCGCAACTGTTTTCCTTGGTTGTCATAATGCTTTTATTCCCTGATCGACCTGGTCGTCTTAGGCTCATACAGCATCTCAACCACAATCTGTGCCATTTCTGTTTTTTCTGCATCAGTTGACTCAAGTGGGAGAAACCCTGATTTGAAATAGCTTATTGAAAGTCATAACGTTCTTGAATGTGACACAAAGGGTTTGAATCGACCTGGAAGGAATGTTTTTGACTCGGCTACATAAACAGTTAATGGAAGATGGAGAGAATAGTGATGGCCGGTCAAGGCAGTGTTTGCTATTTTTTACCCCAAGAACCGCTGTATGACTGCAGTATGCAAATAACGGTAAAGCAGAAAAAGTTAAATTTAATAACAGCAGCCAGGCGCGCCAGAAACTGGCACTGGACAAGCACAGGTTCAGGATTGGATATCTTGCAGAATATCGACATTGTTTCATCAAACAGGATTGGATATGAATACCATAGATATGGATGAAAAACAGGATAGGTTTTTCCAACAGCCATGAATCATCTTGTTCAGCTCAGAGTTGTAAACGGGCCTCATTTTGAAGCCCGAATCCGGCCCGAGCCCGACATTTATACTTAAAGCCCGATTTAGGCCCGGAAGCCAAATTTACCGAGTGAGTCATAATATGCACAACTGCGGGGTATCAAAAAACGTAGTGTACGGGTGTAGCTGCAGGTACACGGTTTTATTAGACCCAAAATAGCAATCATCTTGACCAAAACATTGGCTTAAACAAGCACAAATAACTTAGCTTGTTAGTCCACGATATTACTGCGGAATGTAATGTTTATCAAGAAAAAAATAAACTATCACGAAACTATCCACGATAGCGCTATAGTCATGAAAAGCCGGTTTACAGGCCATCATTTGTTAAAACAAGACAAGAATCGCGTAAGTGATTGATTTTTTTGAAGCAACGCCATCGTGTGCTAATTTTCTTACCGCTGTCACCTTCTCAAAAAGAGTGTGAGACTAATCGCAGCGGAGAACAAAAGAACCCAGCTGTATTTGCAAATAGAATTAGCTGAAGAAAAATCACAGTCACTTAACTCACAGAAGTCACCATGGTGAGCACAACAAATCTACGTCACGAAAGAAAAAGCTTTACTCTGAATATTATAAAAAAGTTTTGTATGCAGGCCCGAAATCGGCCCGAAATCGGCCCGAAACATTTTGACAAACCTCACCCCGAGCCCGTCCCGAAACTTGGCCCGACTTACAACTCTGGTTCAGGTTACAGTATAGTTCGACACTGGGTTGCGAAGATTTTAATACTTGTGGTTGGGTTCGCCGCCATGTTTGGGTGTGGTTAGATATTGGATAATAATTTTTGTTTTTTATGAGTAAGATTGAACACACAAAACAATTTCGGATATGGATCTTGGGAGGGGCGAAATTCAATATATTACTTCTGCTGCGCTTGCGACATCAAACGCGTTGAATGAAAGATCATATCTAGACGCAAAACAGGGTAGGAGAGGAATACATGACACAGCCCCGATTACTCGTTAGGTCCAGACGACGTACATTTATTCTTTAGTGTGTGTCTGTTAAAACTTGCTGCCGCATACGATGTAGAGTTTTCCAGCAAAGGAGTAAAAAAGCAAATGAGTGTCTCTTTTAATGTTTCCAGGCGCTGGAGTTTACGTCTTGACAGGATCGGTGGCTCGAGACAAAAGTGGAGCGAGTATCATCCTCTCATTCCTTGTTGCAGGATTTGCCAGTGTGCTGGCAGGTGAGGATGAGTGATAAGACTGCGCCACTGTTACAAGGTTGCATGATTAGTGCAGGCTGTTGTCCTGCATTCAGCTGGTCCCAATGACACGTTATTCGTTTTTCATTCTCACCAACAACGCAATCGTAGATTTGTTCGGCTTTGATTTTCATTAAAGTAAAGAAGGATTGTTTTCAATCCAACTACATTCCATGCGAAACTGCCTCGACAAAATCTTCAAACCTACCTTGGTCACTTCTCAACGATTTTACTTTCGAATTACCTTGGTTATAGTGTGTCAGGAAAAAAACTGTCGTGTACAATATATTCTAAAACTTGGAGGGTATTTGTTGCAACCTACTGATCTGTTGTCGATAAACCCGTACACATTTTTTATTGGTAAAGACTAATGTGATTCCTTAAAGCCCTCCACACACACCGTTGAAGTATTGGGTTAGTACTGGATGCTTTTTTCTGCATTCGAATTGTTGCTACAACTTCTAGAGAGCAGGAACGAGTGTGAATCTGTAAAATCGAGAATCTGAGAAAAGATGGATTGTCAGCGATGTTGTCACGTGGCGCTTTTCTGAACGGAGCTCTAGAAAGTGTTCCATGATCAGAATATTCGGAGTGTTGCGCCTTTAAAAACATTCCTGTACTTTGTACGTGATAGTTCGTTTCTTTCATGCACTTGCGTCCTGAACTTTTTCCTGTCATTCCATCTTTGCAGTGTCCCCAGATTGTAAATGAAAAACTGCGTAACCGCAGTTGTGGAAAGGCTCGCGAAGCAACACAGGTTACAGATCCCGCAAGATTCGCGATTATTTTGTGATAGGTTTAGTGCATCAGCATTGTTGGCAAACTATCAGTATTGATGGGGCACAGTGGGAGGTATTGGTCCAACTTAATTTTAAATGTCAAACATCCATGAAAATCATTTGAAAAACTCCACAATGAGTTTGCGTTTGTTGAAAATTGTTTGCAAATTGCCACATGACCATTGGTAGTGGTTGCGAAAAAAACTCCAAGCAACTTCTATGGTAAAAAACGCTTAAACGTGAGACTTTTTATCTTTGCCACGCGCTTATGGCAAAAATAGATCGTTACGAGTAAGTTTTTGTGCTAAGACTGATGCAAAGGCAGCACTGTTGAGAATGGGGAATGTTTTTTAAGTGGCACGTTCTGCAGTTAGAAATTAAGTTTGATATTTTCTAAACATATTTATCTTTTTCTGCGGTATGCATAAACTTTATGACATCTGAAACAGCTAACGCGTTTATCAAAGTTATTCTGCACTAACTGATTGGAAATAATGCTAAATTAACTTCTGTTACCTGCCATGTTTGAAGGACTTTACCTATTTGATGGACGGTGTGAATTGATGCAAGCAGTAAATATCAGTGCAATCAATTCTACTGTTCCGTTACTACAGCTTTGAGAACATTTTCACGAAAAATAGTTCAAATGTGAAGATCAAGTAAAAACTGACAAGCCTAGAAAGATCGAAATGACGAGTTAAAGTAAAAACCTTGAATTGGCGAAGTTTTTTCCAGGACTTTGTTACGCTGAGTTCGGGGCACGAGTACCTAAAGCTGGATCTGCTTACGTATACAGCTATGTAACCGTAGGAGAACTTTGGGCATTCGTGATTGGATGGAATCTTATTCTGGAATATGTAATAGGTAAAACAGGTTTTAATCAACAACAACAGAAACGATCTGGTAATGTGTTTTGGTATTTGATTATATATTTGGTTTCTAAATTGTACACAACCTAATGATCCAACCTTTCCTCAGTATTTCGTTATTGAAGACAGGAAAAGTTTTAAAGATGACTATCTTAATAATTTTTTTTACAATGATGATCGTTTTTGAAAATTTTCTTATAATTATGGCTGTCTTAATGCTTTTTTAATTACTGATTTTCTCGATAATTTTTTTATAATGACTCTCTTAATATGTTCCTTAGAGTGATGACTGTTTCACCATTTTTTTAGAATGACGGTTGTTTCAATGTTTTACAATTGTGATAATTGTCTTGAAATGCTTTTTTGAAATGATGGAAATCTTGATATTTTCCTTCCGTTTTTTGCCAGAATAACAGCACATGAATCAGAGCACATTACCACAGAAGCCATTTGATGATGTAAATACAATTTTTATCTAGAAATTTTCTAAGGTAGTGATAAATTCATTTCTACGGAAAGAGGTGTTTCCTAATACGCTCGCCACGGTACCTCAAAACGAGCAGAATGAGTTACAGTGAAGAACATTTGGAGGTTGATCTTGGGTTGCGCGATATTAGGAACACTGAATGACAAAGCTTTAAATTGTTGGTTAAGCCTTCTAAAAATATCAAGTTTTTCCATAACTTTACCAGTGTCATAGCAACTGAAGTATAAATTTAACGAACGACAGTGAAATGTTAATTTGTAACTGCGGCAAACCAACCAACCATGACTATTCGAAGTAAAGACGATCACATTATTCTCGAAACTCACGTTTTCTTCCAAACATCAGCAAAACGCAACATTGAAGGCACAGATTAATTGAAAGCATATTTTCTGAAGTGCATGGCATCCGGCAAATAACTTATTTTTTGTATCCCATTATATTTCAAAGTGGAAGCTAGGGTTTTAAAAAGTTTAGGGTTAAGTCTATTGGGCCCTATGAACAAATCTGCCAATATTTGTTCAGCATTTGAGAGGATACAAATGAATATTTACACCACGTTTTGCCAGTTAGTCCTGGTTCTTGGTTTGATTTGTTTTAAGATGCAGCTCACAAAGTTTGTGGGTTTTGTCACAACTCACTCAGCACACTGTACGCATGTTGGCCTGTGTTGCGTCTGGTAACTTTTTCAGTTATTTTTATTTATTTCCGAGGTTTGCCGTAAGCTCTGGAAAATCAACAGCATCTTAAAGCCTATGACAGAATTCATTCTGTGTGCAGAACCTGATGCATGTACAAGACGAGGTGAAAAAGTCTTATCAGCAAACTTCCTTATCCGAACGATTGTGGGTTCGATTCCCGAGCGCTGCACACACATTCATTGGCACTATCGCAGAGGCAACTAGATCAACTTCGGGGAACTAATGAAATAAATTGGTTGACACAACCCTTCCAAATTCTTTTCATTTTCGAGTTTGTCACTGCTAGATACGATTTACAGGAAACGAAATGAAGTAGAACCTGGTAAAACATTTTAAAGGAAAATTAAAACAAAGTACTCAAGATTTAATGACTGTTTCATTTTTCTGAAAATCAACACCTATAAGCGTCGATAAGGCCTACCATGTTTTTCAAAACGCAAAATTCAGGGAAGACCAGGTTAATTAGTTACTTTGAATGATTTTCATATTTATAACAACTTGAAATTTTCACAAAAATATTTTGTTAAAACTTTTTTGGTTCGAAGGAACTTCAAGCGTCGCAAGAGCTTGGAGTGAAAATGTTGATGCTTTGATTGGAGGGAAGTTCAGAAACTTCAGTTTAACTTATTTGAAAATGGATACTCCTGGTTTAGCTGAGTATCCAGATTTCTTTGCCTTCGCCATTATACTTGTTCTAACAGGTAAGAGCTTATATACGGATAATAAAATAATAATTTTTACAAATTAACTCGATCAGAGCAACACTTCTGAAAAGTTAAACAACATTTTGGATCAGTCATAGCACAACGAAATAACGTTTCACACATGATGCAAAACGAAACCAGGAACTTGTCATATTACATTTATATATATATATATCAGGTTGGTGCAATGTAAAAAATCGTTTTCTTCGTGGCGATCTATCTTCTTATTCACAAAGACGAGTTTGCAATAAAAATATAACGTAGCAAAAGTTGATAAGCCATTTTACTTGACTGGTTTGAAGAAATGAAAATTTTCCTCCTGGCAATTGCATTGCTCTGGTTCAAGTGCTTCACTGCTGTTGATAATAGTTTTTGTCTTGTACTTTTTTAATCGTATTTTTCATGTTGCCCATGCAACTGTAGCTTAACTTTAAGAACTTCAAGATGTTTCTATTGAAAATTTTGTGGTACCGATTGCTAGGAAGGAAGCGTTTATTATAAATTTATAAATATTTTTCTTTTCCTTTGTAACTTTTTATGTTTTTGTTCTCTCGAAGGCTGTATAAAGTGTCTTGTTGCACAAACAAATTTAGTGCTAAAGCTAACTTGCATGATTTCAGTGGACCAGCACTTTCACGATACCACTGCAAATGTTTTTACTTCTAGCTATACTGTGCTTTGGAGTAAAGGAGTCAGCAACTTTCAGTAAAGTTTTCACTGGGATCAACATCGTTGTAATCTCGTTTGTTATCGTTGCTGGAAGCATTTCAGCTGATCTTAAAAACTGGAATTTATCGCCTGTTGACATTTACAACAGGTAAATTTTTAAAGTAGTAGTCAGTTGTTGCTGAAACGTTTATGTAAAAACAACACTTGTTCAATAATTATAACTAATGTTTGTTGACTTTGAAGTCAATTGTTATATTTAAAAAGTCATATGTGTGATTCGATGAAATGCAGTCAAACCACTTGCTTGCGTTTCACTTCTATGCCAACAAAATGTCATTTGTAAAGTTGAAACAAATTACATATTTAAAATATTCATCAACCAGAACTTGTAAGCAATCCACAGACTTGTCCATAGGACATTTTTTCCTGTCCCATCTCATCCCAATGGCAACGTGTGACTGTCGCCTCCTAAGAGTTTCTCACGAACCTAGTTATACGAAGTACACTATATCACGTGCATGTCTATTGTCTAGCCCAGGGGTGGGGAACCTATTTACTATCACGGGCCGCATGAATCGTGCATTGTCGCTGGCTGGCGGCATTTGATAAACTAATTTTATCCTAAAATTCTACCTTTATCTAGCTACGAGGAAGAGTGACTTCTCTTGACTTACTGTTTAACTACCTGCTTATCATGGAGCTTGGTTTTGACACGATGTTGTACTCTAACTTTGGTAACGAAAATTCTGATGCGGGTCATATCAAATGTTCACGCGGGCCGCATTTACCCGCGGGCCGCAGGTTCCCTTCCTCTGGTGTAGCCTCTATAGAGCCGTGGCACAATCCCCCAATTACGGAGTAATGGCTATGAAGGGGCCAATGAAAATTGGATGATTCTTTTTCTAGTTGTCACCTAAAAAGGGCCCATATCAACCTTATTTTCGAGGCCTCGCATCACTACACCGTAGCGCTTAGTGCAGGTGTGGCCAGACCTTTTTGACCCGAAGGGCGAATTCGCGACTGCCTGGCCACTGGAGGGCCGGATACAGTTGGATTTGCGTAATCTATGCAAAAATAGGTTGTGAAAATGTATTGTACTACAATAATATCAATAAAATCACACCATTTTGTTTACACGTTTATAGCGCTGCTTGCAGGCAAGTGCTGCTGCGGCAGACAAGTCAACAAGAGACAAGCAGCAGCCAATGCTGTTGCATTGCTGTTTACAGTCGCAAACGAGGTGCTTGAAAAAATGTGCAAGGCGTTTGGCGGGCCGGATTAAACTGGACGGCGGGCCGTAGTTTGGCCACCCCTGACTGAGTGTGAACAGACCCGTTTGAAGAGAGTTCAGTTAAATATTCGCCCGTTCAAAAATGTGTAGAAGGCATCTTATTAACAAAAAGACATCAGCGCACTTCAGAGGTGAGAGAACTGGACGTTCAGGCCAATACGACGACTGTTCCGAAGAACTGTCAAAATTTTTTAAATGGCATGTGCTATAACAGTGTTTCCCACAGTAAGGGTGGCCACCGAAACAAGGGCGGCGATGGGTCAAAAATGTGTCGCGCCGAGGCGATCCAAACCAGGGTTGTATATTTTCAACGTTCCTTTCATTCCCCATTTCAAGTTCTTTCAATCTTTTTCATCATAGACTAAATTATTGCATCATGCACATTTCATCCGGAAGTTTCAACAGCTGCGTGGTGAAAGACAACGTGGTTTGCAATAATTATGATATTTATTTTGATTCAGACATATGATTCATATCACATGGGTAATCGAATAACACAAGAACACAAAAATGGTTGGTCATAGCGCATTACAGAGTAGATGTTAGTTGATAAACACAGTCATCACAGAGAACGCACTAGCTGTAACTGCATTCACTCATCATCAAACAGGGATCGGGCAGTGGGAGGAATATGAAGACATTCTAGCATCAGGTTCTGAGGTAAACGGCTAAAAAGGTCGGGTGGGAATACTAAACAGCGCACAAAAGCGTGTAAATTGTTTTGATCATGGTTTCAAATGTTTTTGCGAGATATTTAGCTTGAGGCTGACAACAGTTTGTTTTCACTAAATTTAAAGCACGATTTGAGGGTTGTCATTTTACTGGTGTTATATAATCACTTTTTGCGTATTTGGCTTGCACACATCGTCGATATGCTGGGGGTGATGGAGGAATTAATTTTCAAGTGAAGATTAATTGATTATCCTACTACTTTGGAGTTGTTAATTTTACTGTTTTTTAAAGGGTTAATTAAGTTAAAATGTTGAAAGGTTAATAGTGATTTAATGCTGAATAGTTTAATGTGGGTGAAAATTTTAATTTAGCGAACAGAACGGGGAGGTTAGTAGGTCAATGGAGTGTAGAGCCAAAGCAGTTTAAACTGTTTGTAATGCAAAAGACTTCTGTAAAAAAAGAAAAAAGAATAATCGGTGACGACGTCATGACTTTTCTGCTCCCGTTTCCAATCACGTATCTATGAGAGCAAGTATTCCGATACTGACAAGGCTCGCAATCACTTTGATCCTGGTCACGACATGCGCCATGCACTCAGCAAGATCGAACCCTGCATTGAATACGTCATGAGGGAGAAAATTCAACTTCACCAATCGCATGAAATAATGATTACGTTTGTAATAAAATACACTGCTTCATAGTGAGTGGACCACATTGCCACTGCTTGTCTGCGTCTGCCTGTAGCGTAAGTACTTCAAAAAGAGAGGATTGCTGACATTGAAAACTATCTTACCAACTTACTGCCAGGAATCAACCATACAATCATTATTTTCTCAAGTTAAAATACGTTGTTTGAGACTTGGGTTGCGAGATGTTTACCAAACTCAGATTTGGGTCGCGCTCAAAAAGTTTGGGAATCGCTGTGCAAAAAGAAGAGGGTGGAAAACAAAAACAACACATGTTGTTAGATAGATCTAAATGGATACCGTCTCACGGGGACATGGGACAAATTACAAGTCCACCGTCCTATGTGACTTCCATGGGAATCCCATTCCAACGGACAAACCTAGCAATCGAGATCGTGCTATTTGGAATTGTCTGCTAAACACAAAAACAACAACGCAAATTACTCAGATTTAAAATGAAATCGAGCTGTAACTTCCGTAAATTTTTTTGTGATTTTTACGTTGTTGTTTCAAACACCACTTCGCCAGATTTCCGCATTTTACTCTTTCAGCCAATATTTTTTTCAAAACTAGATTTTTTATCTTTACCAATATTTTTTCGCCTTTACAGCTCCAACTCATCTAACAACCAACGATACGGAGTGGGAGGCTTTTTTCCTTACGGGTTTTCAGGAATGATATCAGGAGCAGCAACATGTTTCTTCGGTTTTGTTGGCTTCGACATCATCGCAACAACTGGTGAGGAAACACAAACACTATTTGGATAGGAGTATACAGTAATTTTCAACCAAGGTGGTGAAAAATCTTAACTTTATCCACCTTCAACCACATGGAGCGGCCGCACGCACAGCAACTGAAGAAAAAGCATTTTTAGAGTTTTTCTAATTCTTCCCAAAACTTATTTGCAACTTTGCAACATGTGGTACAAGTATCGTTAAACCTATTTTCAGCGATAATCGTGGTTGAAAATAAATATGAGCGGCTTCTCTCTCGGTGTGCAGCTCCAATGCTGCGCAACTGTTCAATTACGAAATGTACAAAAATATTTCGACGCGTGTCAAGAAAAAAGAAAAGTAATGCAACAATTATGAGATCAGGATGAATGAACACAGTCTGGCAAAAGCCTGGAAAAAACGCATCAAAGAAACGCAAAATAATTACAAAAGAGATACTATACTACAATTTCCACGTTGAAATTACCCGCCATTTTGGAATCTCCACCACATTTACAAAATATGTCTGATATTCTCAAAAATTATTTCAGCAACACGGTATCCAACTTCCATCAATGATTGCCCCTACGTTTAGTTGTAGAGATGTAATTGGGCCATGTCCTAAAGACACCTTGTTTTGACAACTGTTTTATCTGAAGGTAAATCTCTCAAATAATCGTTTCAACTTTCAAAATCCAATGACCCTGACGAGATTCTTGTCTCTATGATGATACCAAGTACACATATAATTTCACAATATCTGGCCAACATCTCTACACAATATCTGGCCAACATCTCTGGCCAATATCTGGCCACAGTATCTGGCCAACATCACAATATCTGGCCAACATCTCTACACAATATATATTGTCTCGAACTCGAGACATTTGAATACTCCAACGATAGCGCTTAGTAAAGCTTCCGTAATTCAATCTGTTCACTGTTTGTCGAATCTGCAGGATAAGGAAAAGCCAAATAAAGGTCGGGATATGCGATAAAATCGACAAGCATGCAAGTTGGAAATTGCGATGATATTTTTTTGAAATATTCTACAAAAATTTCAGGGAATGTGAAAACTTTTCAAGTCACGAGTCTCGGTCCAGCACTTTCAGGTCTCGGTCGCGACTTTGGTCTCGGATTATTTTATGAAGTCTGGTCTCGGAAGTTGCAATTGCAATCTCGAATAGATCACTGCTGTGGACATTGCGGGTCATTTTATCCACTACCCATGTACGTGTTAATGACAGTGATGACCAAGTAGCATGCCTTTGTCTTACGTTTTGTAGTTTTTCATTTAAGACATGCAAAATATTAAATTCAGTGTAAACTATTTTCAAAATGATTGCATTCTTAATAGACTTCTTCAAAGGACAAACACAAAGTTGAAAGCTATAAGCTGTTGGTTGCTTATTTATTAGAATGAATTCAGTGCGGCGTGGTTCAAACGTTCTTTCATCATATATTTTATGCAAAAAAAAGTTCTATTAAACTGGTCGAACTGGTTTCGTTGCAACGCTTTTGTTTAAAAAAGTAGCAAACCAAGCTGATATTCATTAATCATGAAGTTTGATAGAAATATAAAAGCTCATCATGCAAAATCTCTCATTGCTGAATGCGAAATAAGGCAACAAATTAGTGTTATTTTTTGTAATATTTTGCAAACATTTCTGTTATTACTGAAGTGATTACCAGCCTTGGTACTGCACATACTTGCGACAATAGAGCTTGCTGAGCAAAATGGAGGCAGGTTTATTTTGTTGCATTTGCCAGCAGTTGCCCCTGAAACTCCCTTCTTTCCTTCAAGTACAGCAGATAGCCTGCTTTTTGTTTAGTATTTAATGATTGGATGAAAAACATGTTCAGCAAAAAGTGAAACGAGCAAATTGTAAAAAACTTTGAGCGTAAACTTTGAATGAATTCGGGAGTTTTTGCATACACTTACATTGGCGTTTTCTTCCAGGTGAGGAAGTTAAGAATCCCCAACGTTCCATCCCACTGTCAATCGTTGCTTCCTTAGTGATTGTGTTTCTGGCTTACTTTGGAATTTCAACAGTTCTAACACTGATGGTTCCTTATTACGAACTTGACGTTGGAGCCCCTTTACCGAAAGCGTTTGACGCAATTGGTTGGAACTGGGCTGTTTACCCCCTAGCTATCGGTGCCACTTGTGCTCTGTCGTCAAGGTTGGTAAAATTGACATTGAAAAGCGTTGTTTCCACGTTAAAGTTATGGGTAATGAGCCTGAAGCCGCGAAACTATTTGAATTGTGGTTGTTATTGAGCATGCAGACATACTATGAGTCAGTGTAGCTAAAATTTTATGAATAGATTTAAGTAACGCCTGTATACAATTCTGTTTATTTTTCATTGTTCTTTAAAGTTGAAATCGTGTATCAAAGTTGAAATTGCTGTCAAAACCATTGAATCATGTTGACTTGTTTAACATTTTTGATATTTATGTTCTGCAGCGGGTTGCTATGCATTTTGTTCGTTATTTGTAGGTCTGTCTGTTGGTGGAGAGGAAAAGTTGACAGGTCTTTTATTGACTGACCACGGATTGTCGCATTCTTTTGTTTATTCCAAAATCATACTTTTGTTATCGATTTGCACAAAAAGAAAAGTTCAACCACAGCAAAATATCATAAATATAGAAGAAAGTAAAGCACATTTTTTGAAACTCTTGTATTAAACAAGGCAAAAATTTAATTCAAGCTGAATAGAGCAGAAACCTTGAAACGATCAAAGGCGTTTAGACTTCAACAATACAGTATTTTCAAAAAAGAGTACATGTAAAGACATTTGTAAAATTGAATTCGTAAAATATTATTCAGTAGAAGCAGTTTCAATGAAAATTAGAAAAATTGACTTTAATCTAGTTTTTAATTTCTTAATCAATGTTAGAAACTACAAAGATGAACAAATGGCAAAGTAGTTGTGGTTAGAAAACGAGTAACTTGCCTTCTTTTATAGTTTAATGGGAGGTCTTTTTCCCATGCCCCGAGTTGTGTATGCCATGGCCCAAGATGGTCTCATTTTCCGCTTCCTTTGTCGGATAAACAAAAGGTTCAAGACTCCCATCATCGCTACTCTTCTCTCAGGACTTCTAGCAGGTAATGAGCTGATATGGGAGCTACTATATGGTGGGTGATTTGCGCACTTGTAGATTTTGATCCAAATGTCCGTGCCGTTCATAAACTGTAACATGCAAACATTTCCAGCTTTTCAAACAAGCGCCAATCACATTCAGTTGAAAAAATGTAGGACATATTGCTGTGAACCGGCTAGGTGGTACAGTTGGTTGAGCACGGCTACCAAAGCTGGGTGAAAAGGTTCGATTCCCAGTTGGTTCATGCCGAAGACTTGTAAAACGGTACTTAGGCCTAATGTCCAGCCTCGTGTCAGGTCAGTGTTTCTCAATCTGAGTCCGCGAACTCGGCTCAGGATGAGTCCACAAGCACTTGGGGCAAATAGGTTTTCTGTAATGCCCTCACACAATAATAACTTTATCAACTTTATACAATTGGCGTTTTTGTTCGTACAGCGATTAAAATGCACCTAACCAACATGAAAAAGTCTATAATTTGCTGTTCCGCGTGGCATTTACACTTTTGAAGTAGTGTGTACAGCAGCTTAAGCGTACAGTTGTTATCTAAACTGCAGTATGTTTTTGTCGTCTTAGTTTATAATTGATAAAGGAAAGCAGACGTTTGCGTATAACGACAACTACTTGAAACTTGGATTTACTTCAGTCGTGGTAAACGGTGAAATCCAGCCACAGTTCGTGCATTGCTTGTAATCCTTGCTCACGGATCTCTCAAAGAAGCTACGTCGGCATTTCGAGTAAAAGTATATAAAATACGTTGACGACATCCTTGAGGTTTTGAAAGAGAAAAAACACCAGGTAACATGATATCGTACTTATTGTCCATCTACTTCAGGAGTAAAAACTTACTCCCACAGTAAAGCAGTCCATGCTTCTTTTTCTGTTGCTTGGACAGATGCAAGAGCAACAGCGCCTTATACAGCAGGAGAGAGCTTAATCAAACCAGCCTCCGTGAAAATAACCAGAATAATGTGCAGTGATGCCGTATCTAACAGCTTAGCTATAGTTTTTCTTCAAACAACACCATCAAGTGGCGCATCCAAGACCTTTCGGTCGATATTCTGAAACAAACTATTGTTGCTGCGAATCGAAGCGAAGTGAAACTTTCAGAGATGGGCGAGACGCGAGACTACAGATGTAGGAAATGAAGCACAGTTCATGGTGTTCGTGCGATACCGCGCGACTGAGGACTACGTGCAACAATCTCTCTTTTGCTGTCCACTTGCCAAACATACCACAAGAAAATAAATGTTTAAGCAGAGTTTTTAAGGTGTTTTAGGGACTCGATTCGGGTCCCTGGAATCAGCGAAAATTATCATCGGGTCCCTGGAATCAGAGAAAACCGGGTCCCTAGGATCAGAGAAATCGGGTCCCTACAGGTCCATACCGGTTACTTAACATTTTACTCAAAAAAACCTGGTTTAAGAAAGTAGATTCTTTCACTGAAAGGAACATCAGCTGTCGCGAACTCACTGCGTGTCTGTTTGTGCCGATGATGCTTCCGCCATGATAAGAATCAAAAAGGCTTTATGAATTTATGAAAAAGGAAAACAAAAATATTTAGGTAGTTATTGTCTTCTTCGCCGAGAAAAAATCAGACAGCGAAGAAATTTAGGAAGATCTGACAGTTCTTAAATAGATTTCATCTGCTGTCAATCACATCAAAAGCCGTCCATTACGCTTTCGTTAATTTGGTGCTTTGTGTGGCGAGATGGGGGCAGAACACAGTCAGGGCCGGATATACCTATGGGCTATATAGGCTCAAACCTAGGGCCTCAAGATCCAAGGGGCCGTCCAACAAACTGTGGTACGCATAGAGTCAATGGCCGGTATATGATCATTTGGATTAAACTTCGTCAAAAATTTATGTCTTAATTATTATTCAAGAAATTTAGTTTTATTCAGCTTTCGTGGTGATAACGCCAGAGTCTTACAACGAGTTCCCATGAATCTCAATATGGCGGTTGGTCAAGCTGCATGCCAACTATTGTGTCGATATACTCAAAGCACGCTGGCTGCGTCCTACCTTTGCTGAATCGTACCGATTGTTACGTGTAACTCTATCAAAAGAACTTGTGGCTGTTCATGTTTGAAATGCACCTGATCAGTGGCATAACTGAAGGATGGCAGGGGTGCGAAACGCCCCCCCCCTGTCAAGCTAAATGTAAAAACCGGGTCCCTACCTAGCATGCATTTTGGAATTTACTGTTCTTTTGGTTTCAGTACATTGTTGCTTTTTTGCGTTTTTCGGAGTGTTTTCCGGTGATTTCGGGCTTTTGTATAGCTGTTCAATGTCGGATTTGCTATTGTTTCTCAACTATTTTCTGAATGTTAGCCAGTGGGCTCCCTTCGGCTAAGTTTCCCCCTGGCTCAAACCTCTAGTTACGTCACTGCACCTGATCAAAGCAAGGTTGTACTGGAGATAAGAGCTATGTGTAGGGCTAGCAGCAGTACCCTACAATAAAAGCATAGTTGTTTCTTAGGTGACTGAGCAATACAGTAGTTTTGTCAGCGTTTGTATCGCGTAAAGCTCGATTGGTAT
>JGI24159J19872_10002832_pt1 | contig 21055 bp, 9 predicted proteins | sample Ectturendosymbi4_FD_19872 | JGI IMG/M metagenome (IMG submission 19872) | reverse complement strand
AGGACGGCCGCATCCCGAAGGACATCCTCTATGGAGAGCTGACAACTGGGAGGAGAAGCACCGGCCGCCCACATCTGCGATTCAAAGACGTCTGTAAAAGAGACATGAGAGCCCTCGACATCGACACTGAGTCCTGGGAGGGACTCGCAGTTGACTAATCAAGATGGAGAATTACCTTGAACAAGCACCTCAAGTCAGGAGAAACGAAGCTGATGATCGAAGCGACAGGCAAACGTGCACGCAGAAAGGAGCGCAACAACTCCAACAGGTTGGAGACCATCCACAGATGTGACCACTGCGACAGAGATTGCCACTCCCGCATCGGTCTCTACAGCCACAAGAAACGCTGCCCCAGCCGAACTAACAGCCGGGACTAGGATGCTCTACCCATGGTCAACCAATGACCGACGGAGGCCTACTACTACACTGGGCATGCGTACATGGCGCGAAGTCAGATATTTCCCAAGTTAGAAATTTCGCTTGACGCCAGTTCGTGGTCCGGGGATTGAGGACCATTGGTTGCTTTTTTAGTTTTGAGTGGAAAAAAACAATTTCACCGCTTTTGGCCTCCCCTGGTAAAATTTTGGAAAAATCCTCTAGTGCCCCCCCTGGAAAAAATCCTTCCGATGCCCACGCCACTGTCTTAAAGCATGCTGCGCGCTAGTGCTTGACCCTGTTTTGGATATCTGCATATCAGAAAAACACAATGTATGAAACGTATTCCTAACTGCTTAGAAATAGAATGGTTCTTCTTACCCTAGGAAGTGACAACTCAATTTCCAAACTAGGAGCGTAATAAATAGCGAAATGACGACCACATTTCCAGATGAGACTTGTGCAGTTACATGCACATGGAAAGTATATTTATTGCTGAAGCAACAATTCAAAAACAAAAAATAAATGATTTGCTAAGGCATTACTCCCATTTTAGGTAGCTCTACTGGCTATCGTGAAAAACGATCTCATAATCGCATGATATGTTTACACTGGGCCTGAAAGCATATTGCCATAAAATATATTTAACTCCACCACTATAAGTAGAATTTCGATCAACTAGCAATAATAGCAAAGCCACAGCAGTGACCACACATCAAGCGAATCAGTCGCAATTTATTTGCACAAGGAAACTAGTTTCATGTTCGACACATCTTCAGTCCTTATTCAAATCTATTTGATTCAAATCTATTTGAATAAGGACTGAAGATGTGTCGAACACAAAACTAGTTTCCTTGTGCAAATAAATTGCGACTGATTCGCTTGATGTGTGGTCACTGCTGTGGCTTTGCTATCATTGCTGAATGATAAGTGCAAGCTTGAATCGTTGCAAAGGGATGGAAGACCAGGCTGGAGATTTCCTCAAACAGCTGGCTGCAAAGCTAGAACTTGTTTTGTTGATTTCGATCAACTATTTAATACTGTTTCATATATTGGGATATTGCACTGCCGATGTGAAGAAAAAACATCAATCTCACTAGTCCAGATTATGAAGAAAAGGTGTGACACTGATCAAAAAAGTAAGGGCAGTCGGCACGACACCATCAAATCCCCAGTGAAAACCTCCAACCTCAATCTATAGTCTCCCTGATGAAGTCAATTTTCAATTTTTTTTATACTACTATGAACCCCTCGAACAAGTCATCCACAATGCTGTTGATCTGGCAATTGATCTGCTTCTATCCAGGCCAGCAAACACAGGTGAGAATCAGCCTTATAACCAATTTAACCATGGATCTCAGCCAACACCACATTTACCAGTTAAAACGTTAAATTTGCATTGTTTTTCTGCTTTCCTGCTCAAATTTATGTGATTTACGCGGAATTATCTAGCCAATAAGCTATACGCATTTTGCTGTCGGTTGCGGATTTCGCTAACCACGGCAAATTTGTCTTTTCGTGGCCGGCATGAGCTGTCTACGGGTTTGTACTTGCAACAAAAGGACCAAGACACAACCACATAGTCATCAGTCATTGTTGCCAGGCGCATGTGGCGGCAGGTAGATGGCGCCACATGTAAATAAATGGTCACCGCTAGATGGTACCCATAAGTTACAAGTCACTGTGATAGTCAACACAAGCGAATTATCGTAGTTCACTTATCCCTATATAATGATAGTGTAGTAGTAGAGTGAACTCGTCGAGGGAGCTCTATTCCTGCTGGTTGCTTTCCTGTTAGTTAATGCCCCGAATTGCCATCTTTCGCTAGTGCTTGCCTCAGTAGTTAAAGGCGATGCAGTCAACTGCAACACGCGTAACCACGAGGGGTGATAGGCGCCGTACTCCCCCTCACATTTAAAACTACAAATATTGAACTGTTGAGCAAAAATTGTCATGGTCGAGTACAGCCGATTATTCATTCCACCAAGCTGCAGATAGCTGGTATTTTGCCGAAGTTTCTGCTTTAGAACTGATTGCTGAGTACCATGGATTGTTGAGGCGCGTCGTGCTACCAGGTAATGGTTCAATGCTACGCTGCACTGTACCCGTTGACGGAGTGAGGTGTTCATGGATGTAGTGCTGAGAAAAGAGATGTGGGAACGCTGTTCCCACGCCACTACAAACTTGATTTAGGTGAAAGCCTAACTATAACACCAAATATTGCTCAGATGCTCTCACACATAAAAAGCTCCTCAGTTCTCGCAATCCGCTACGCGTAGAAATTAAAATGAAAAATCTAAATCTTAAAGTAACGTTACTATGTGCCAAAAGGTTTGGGACCGCGTTTCCACGCAAAAAAAAGGTGTGGGAAGGCCGTTCCCACCCCACTATACCCTGGAGGTGTTGGAAAATTCTTTGTCAGGTCATAATTCCTTGAGCTACTGGAATACGCACCTGTTTTTTTTTAAGGTTCGCCTCCACAGATGTGTAGATGTGTCACGAAATTTTCGAACGAACCCTTCTGCCAAAAGACTAAATGCATTCGTTCCTCAGCTACGGGCTCAGTGATGAGTTTGATGATTTTTGCCCAAATTACACCTTTGAACAATTCGGTCGCGCCATTTACACAGCAACTTTTGCGATATCAGGGGTTACCACGGTAAGGCGTTGCTGTGGGAACATTTGTGTGGGAGAGGTCTTGCATTGAGTCTGCTGCAAGCCCCGTTATGTGGAAATCGTTACACTTGAAAAGGATGTTTTCCCTATTACTTTCTCGGGACAAGGTGAAAGATGTTTTTAATCCCTATCTGCCATAAACATCTCCAACATACTATGTGTAAAATGTCCTACCCATGAAACACATGAATGACATTTCTGGACGCTTATCAGAACTACAATATAGCTTAAAAAAAATAAAAATCTGAAGTTATTTGACTCAAAGTAAAAAAAAAAAACATTTGAATTTTACTGAGGCTGTGGAAAATGTATGAATAACGTCTTTTAGTTGTTGTAAATTCAAATAAGAAAACTAAAAGTACAACTGAATGTTCACAAAACCATGAGAAGACGCAGAATATGTTTTCACATTTGATAAGCAAATTGTTTTGCAATGGTTTTGCCAGGATCATGCTGTGATTAAATGCATTTTCACAGCATAGATTCACAAAAAAAACATGTAATGATGTCCCAAAATCGTAAAGCAGCCGCAGTGTTTGTCAGATTTTCTTTTTCAGTTTTTCGAACGGTAAAAGCCTCTACTGTTTGTACCCTCGCACTAGAAAAACATGTGACAACAAATCCGCAGGATTTCCTTTGCTAGGCTTTTGAGGCCACTTTTTGGTTGGTCACACGTACAATGTTCAAAGTGTGAGAAAACTTTGAATGTATATTTGGAGCCCCCTTTGTCATTTCTCCCAAATCAATACGCTAAGTGTGGATACGCCGCTGAGAGCGACACCGAGCCATCTCTAACTTTAACCTGTCCTTGTAACATCTCTAACTTTAACCTGTCCTTGTAACCTTGTAAAAGTGACTGTTGTTCTAAAAGCAAAATTTGTCTTCTGATCAGTCGTTTTCTCCATGCTACTTAACGTGATTTCAACAACTGGCTCAAATAAAACGATGAAGAAGAAAAGAGTGCTTCGAAGCGTTTATGGAAGTTGCCATTACCGTTGTGTTAAATGAGTCATCCGTTTTATTATATATTTTGTCATATACTGCTACTACACAACGATACGTCTGAAACGAGGAGTATGTTGCACTAAATAAATCAATTACTAGCGTTTTAACGAACGTAAATGCTGGAGCCTGATTTTAAATGCGTCGCCTTGAGTTAATGCTGCTGAGGCACAAGGAGGTAATGTTATACATATTAGGGTATGTGTGTTTAAAATCTAGACGAAGACTTGGTTGTTGTGAGTTCGCTTGGAAATTCGTTTTTAAAAGTTCTCGTCAGTTTGTTTAGCGATCAGGATGCAGGGGCAGGAAGCGACGGCCACAGGTGTTATTGGGTCACATCCCCCACAGAGCAAACAAAGGATTTACTATTGTACAAACAAAGCGACATGGAAAACACAACAAATACAACTGAAACAGGACTGTGAAAGTAAAAGAGGGTCTCAAATAAAGACAAAGGCATTTTCGAAGAAAGTAACAACTAAAGAATGTACTGCTATACAATTAAGTAAACAAAGGATTTACTGAACCACTTCAAGATTTAATGTTGTACAATCGCACTGGTTCTGAGAAAAAACAACAAAAACAACAGAAACACAACTGTGAAAATGCAGCAGAATCTCGAAAAACATCTCAAAAAAAGACGTTTTAAGGAAAGTAACAACGGCACGCAATGAACAAAACAAAATGATGAAATAAACAATGAAAACAAACCTTATTCCAAACTCAAGTATTATCAAGATACTGTTCACCACGGCAAGTTGTCTACGTTACAAACGCCGTAGGCCGAAACCCCCTTCCACGACAAAGTGATCCGCGCAAAAAAGGTAACAGCTCACAGTCCAACCACACTAATTCAAAGTAAATTTTCACTAAGGGAATAAATGTTGGAATATCCACAGTTTTGGATCTTCTAACAGTTTAGAAACACATTGACCTCTTAAACGTCTGCGCATTTTATATTTGGAAACACTCTTCCTCTTGCACTGATCCAGGCATCCCGTTCCTAGAATCTGTGGGTCTACCCAAAATCAGCAAACCACAAGCAATAGACAGACAAATATATACGCAAAACTACCAGCCTTAATCGTTGAATGTACAAATAAACTATCACGTTTGTTGCGGCCGCAAAGAAAAACAAGGATCATGTTGTGTGTGCGGTTGATATTGCGTATTTGCGCAAACAATATCAAAAATTCCTGAAGTCTGGCAATGTCTTATCTTGAGCGTATATTGCTGCAAGTTTGAACCTGCGGAAATACGTCAATGAAGCTGAAAAAGTGCAACAGCTTGCGAGAACCTGTAAATATGGATTTGCAAGGCTGAAGTTACTGTTTGAAGTAAAATCGAACTTAGTTTTTTGAAATACTGACTGGCCTTTAACTACTGTGTCGAATTTAATTAACGAAGAGGAACGCGAACAATTAAAACAAGATTTCATCAGCAAATTTTTGAGCACTTTTAAGAGAATGTCGCAAGACATGTGAAAACTGAAATAGTAGAATAAGATCAACAAACGAAAGAGCCAACTATTACATCGAAAACGTTTAACTGGAAGGCAAAAACATAGTCAAATGTTAAAATCTCGAGATTTTTTAGGGAAATGTGTTCAGAATTTTAGAAAGCACTTTCGCTAACGTCACTATCGTTCAGTCAGCTGTTTCAATATGTTTTACACCGTATCAACTGAGCCGCTTTTACCTGTGACGTGACTTCAGTTATCTGATACGTTTATGCCAAATTCCATTCTTTGCCTAACTCATACGCAAAACCAGTGGAATTCAATACATCAAATTCATACCAGAGAAATTCGTGCGAAGTTACAGGTTGCTATGGGAATTCTGCATTCACAAGCAATTTGGGCAATAATTTTAGGCACCTCATTTTGCTCAATCACTGCAAGTAATTTGAAAACAGTGTTAAGCAAAGAAACCTACAAAACTGCAATAATCTAGGCCGTTGTATGATTTAGCAGTAGCTGCAACTAATGTTAGCTTCAATCTATTGTAATTTAAACAATAAATACAAGAGACCACGTACTTTTCATACTCATTGTGCCCTTGAGTCTTGCTGAAATTTTAAAAGCCAGCACAGTGAAAACAGACTGCCTTGTATGGCAGGCATTTTGGGGTTTCTGCCTTTGGCCAGCATCAGTTTTTTCGAGCACTGGTTGATGATGTTGCCTAGGGCACCACCGTTAATTAGCTCCTTACCTAAGGTCCAATTTAGGCAATAGACTACTTCTGGGATTGACGTTCCCTTAGTTCGGCCTCTACCTCAGTAAATAAAAATCCGTTCAATCGTTAGTCAAAAATCTCTAACGTGGCTTTGGCTGGAAGAAGCAGTCTGGAGGCAGCTGAGTAATTAAGTAATTAAAAGGCAATGACAACAATTGTGCAACAAAAACAAAACTGTAGCAATTCATAGTTGGCGTTTCAATTCGCTGTCATTCGTACGAAAATTGGTTACGTTAAATTTGAACTGGCTGGAGCCTGTCTTTATTGACTTTAATACGCATTGTGTGGTTCATCAAATTTTCTCATTGCATGCTGATTTTTCGATATATGGCTTAAATCTATGAACGATTGACAACGTTTACACCATATACACGCCAGCACCAGCAGGCTTTTATGCCGGAAGATTTTTAAATAAAACAGAAACGTTTTTGATTCATTGAACCAATTGATAACTGTACCAGAAAAATGTCCAGTTTAATTCGTTGAAAAGAGCGACACAATCACAGTTTTTTGTTTTCTGTTAACCATTACATGTGGCAGTTTCAAAACAGGTGGAAAAATTATTGGAACTAACCATCTGTCTGACCTGCGGAATACAATTTCTGTAATCCGATTCCTGTTATCCCAAGAACTCAGTCGAGTTGATAGCAAAAAAATAAAATAAGCTTTTGGTTGCTGTTTAATAACAGTAAACAGTAAACGACACGTCTGCATCTTTTTGTCTCATTTTAGTTTTCTTTGCAAGGTTTTGAGCGGAATATCTTTGTAATCTTCGCATAAAAGCAACATCAATCGCACTAAAAGCTTTTCACAATCGGACAGTGAAGGTGCAATTCATTGCAAGTGATAGATGGAAAGCGGGAATCAGCTTTCACCGTTGCACTGTTCTTCATAAGCTCAGTTTTTCTTACGGGTTTTTGTTCGCCATTGGTAATTTGATGAATGCAAGAAAAATTTTTCGTAAATCTGTTGAAGTGAAAATTTTTCCTGTTGGCGTCCTTGGCAACGAATCTTGGCTTACTGAACAGGTACAAATTTGATTAGAAACGTTTGGTTGCAAACATTCATTTGCAAAAATACAAAACACATCAAAGCAATTTTGTGCGCATTACTGTGGTTAATTGGTGGTTTCACAGCCTACAGGATTTCACAACCTCACTTGGTTTCTGTTTTTTCTCGTGACAGCAACGTCACGTGACAGTAACGTCACGTGACAAACTTAAATCGCAATTTATCAACTAGGTCTGAGTGGCCCATCTAATCTCGACTTGGACTTTGCTTGAAACAACTACAGTGCGCCAACAGACCTAAAATCCTCGTGCTTGGCGAAGCGAACGTAGAATCAAAGACACCACTTGCGCCTTTGTTTTCGCTACAAAAACTTTAAATATTTGAATTCTTTAAAAAAAATTCGGCAAGTGCGGAAGCTTGAAACATTTTTCTGGAGGTAAATGGTACAGCAAATATGCAACAAAAACCACAGCCTGTACAATTTAATTGTCAATGATTGTCAGCATTTCTCAAAACGGTAAATAGGAGATCTTTCATCGGATCACATTTCAACGCACTTGGAAAGTTTTCGGTAAGTTTAAAAAGATGTTATCACAAAATTTGTAACTTATCGATACAGATTCTTCATTGGAGTCAAATCATTTTGGACAATCCCAACACATTATACACGAATTGAGTTTGCGCAGTGCAGCACACTTTTGCGTACCTAGCGGATATAATATTCCCACCTCTCCCTACTGCGTAATCTCTTCCTACTCCATCTGACTCAGGGGGGGGGCATTCACCGTAATTGCACTACATAGTGGAGGTTTGCTTATGTTTATCTTCGCGTGCTGGCTTATAAGCAAAGTCAGAACATCTGGGGATGTTTCAACGTAACGCACATGATTTTCTATTGAAACGTGAAGTAGCACAGAACTTATAGCCGATGTATGTGGGAAGAATAAACACATGTTCCACTGATAACAGCGCGACGTGCTGCAAAATACGACCGAGGCTATGACGTTGCGGGTGATGCGTCCCATCGGCCATGGTCCGAATAACGTCAGAAGCCGAATTCCTGTTTCGTGTTTTGCCACTGTTGTCCAATCACGATCTGCAAATCCTTTTACCGATCGTCGCGTAGCAGCCTTTAGTTAAAGGTTTGCATAAGTTGACTGAACCACGAAGAATTTGCTGTTGATAAGGAAATTTCTACCCTGGCAACACCAGCTAACAAAGATAAATACAGCTGAGGCAAAAGAACGAAACAATTACGAGGTGTGATAGAAGTGAGCGGTCACAAAATTCCTTTGAAATTACGGCCCTTAACGTGCCATTGCTCCACAAGTTATAAAAAGATTATTACCAACTTCCTTATCGTGAGCCAGTTCTTGTAAAACACTGCCAGGCCGCACGAGATCTCCGGGCAGGTGAAAGAAGCAATTCGATTGTCTCGTCACCCAGAACCGTCAGGCCATGCGGTCCATAAGGAGGTTGATGGCTTGGACATTGAAGGACAGCATGGTCAACTGTCTGTTCCTCTGCCCCATCCTCACAAGCAGCAAAAGGGGCTATACCCCATTTATGGAAGCAGGAGCGGAAACGCCTGAAGCATGGTTCGGAAGCGGTAAAGTCAGACCGACACTGTTCTTGGCAGGGCCATTTCAAGATGGTGGGCGCCGATGTCGGGGATGAAAGTACCGAGTTTCTTAGTGTTCTCCAACCGCTCCGCATTCCATCAGTGATCCACCGATAATCCACCGATGGAATGCACTTCTGTTGTTATCGTCAGAAAAACTGATGTGTTGTTGTGCGGCGGGTACAAATGGGTGTCTCGATTTGAGATGCTGTACTTTCCCATCCGGTGGACAGGCGAGCACTGAGTGGAGCAGATGACCAAGTTCCATGGGTACGGCTTGCTAGAGACTGTGCAACTACTTTATGACGAACTTCAGCAGGTTGGACGCACGCGAGAATAGGAAGATTGTCCGCTGGTGTAGGACACACGTATCCAGTCACAGTTCGAATAGCGTTGTTCATGACCGTGAATGAAGAGGGTGTGAGCACTACGGCATCAGACAGGAGCGCAGTACTCTGCTCTTGTATTGACCAGGACTAAGGTGACTGTTCGCAGCGTTACCAACTGAAAATGTAGAAAACAAAAGGCACTGATACTACAAATGGTTAAGCGAATATTTGAACTGGAGTTAGAAAGTGCTTCATTATTGAGGTGCTTCACAGCAGAGAACGGCTGTGCAAAGTGCAACACAGGGCAACAAGCAATCGAATGTATTCAACAAACTGATTGATAATTACGTTGTGCTCTTGCGTTGCCGGCATCACCTTGCTTGGTCGTTTGTTATCTTCACTAGCGTCAACTCGTGAACAAACGATCGTCGCCTTCGCCAAACAATTTCACCGCTTTTGGCTGCGCGAGGTTGATAAGCTTCATACTCGCGAATCGTTCGACAGCGTCGAAGGCAAACCGTTTCATGGCAGTTCTATTTGATTTATTTGAATGCAGCAAACATGGAAAAGCTTGCCTTAGTTTCCTGAGGGAAATGCACCCACGATAACGGTTGGCATATTACGCTGGATTCAGCACACCACAGCCAACATGATTTAAAGTTGTCAAAATTGCAAATGTGAAAGCTACAGAATATCGCGACCTCAGCAAAGCAGTTAAAACAAACGTTTGGTTGACAGATTAAAAGTAGCTTCTGGAAAATTGCTTGCGATATTTCAAAAGGAAAAAGCTTCAGCTGAGATCAGCAAGTTCGGACCACAGTAATCAGTGCTCGGTGGATGTCTCGCATGGACAGCCACCGAGTACTTGGAATTTTCCTTATGTTTGATAAAATGTTTTCTTAACGTTTTGCCTATTTTTAGCCAGTGGATGCATTTTCTAATGCAACAACAATAATTGCGGAGCAAAACATCCGGATGACGATGGTGCAATAAGCAAACTATATGAAAAGTTTCAAACTTTGAAGAAAATAATGGTGCTTTTTTCACGAGGGCCACACTCAATTCACAGGCCTTGTTTAAACTTATTCTATACGTTCTCATAAGACATGAAAACGACACAAACTAGACATTTCAACCTAGCATCGAGTTTTGTCGTTACATCCGTGCAAGTTGCACTTTTCTTCTTGATGAATTCCAACTATAGAAAACCTTGTTATAACCAAGAACGATTAAATGTATTGAACACCACAAGAAATAGAAAAAAAGCGCTCTATTCCACAGAGAACCACCCCAGATGAGTGAGTGTGGACTGCATGGGATCTAGACGTAGTTGTTTGAAAAAGACAGCCAGAGGCAGACAGTAAATTATACGATGTGCTTTGTGATAGATAGTGAAATCTAGGAAAAAGGGAGGTCTTATTTCAAGAAACGCAGAGAAATGATTACAAGGGACAAGATGTTTGCTTGGGTGTGGCGACTTCTTTGAACTTCTCCCTTTGTTGCGCCAATATTTGGGCTCTATTTTGAAAGCGAACACCCGGGGTTTTTGCTTGTTGCACTCTTTTAATGATTAGATCCCGTTTCGTTTCATCATCCAGCTCAAAGCCAACACCTGGGGCTGTCAGACATCACAAAATTTCGAGTTTCCTTTGCACGCGCCAAATATAGAATTACACTGCAAGTTTTACATTATTGATGGAGTGGAAAGCTTCATAAGCAAGCTATAAAAAATCCAACCGTTGAAAGACTTGCACGTCACGAGGATATAAACTTCGCTGCTTCGATATCAGTGAGACCGACCGGTTTAAGCACGGATTCGATATCCTTTCCACGTGACTTTGCGACGAGGTTACGGATTGGGAACAGCTGAGTATATGGCATAGTGCGCAAAGACTTGGCTGTTCAGCGGCGCCGACGTTTGAACAAACGGTCAAACGATACGAGGTCAACCGTTGCATAAAATCCTGGGTTAATTCCGGAAATCTTGTAATGAATTAATTCATTACACAGAAATCCAAAAAAACAGCGATTTACATTCCGTAATACTGCTACGATTGCACTGAATTTCTTCCAGACGAAACAAACACAGCTAAGCCCACGCGTGACACGTAGATGATTGATATGAAATTACCAGGCCCTGTGAGAAAAGCTTCAAAAGCATTTCGACGATAACTGTGGTGAGTCCCATCCACGGCTTGCGTCGATTAATAACGATTGCTGGAAACCTGATCGCATTGAAAACGGCTTCGTATTTGATCAACACTCGACAGACCGTCACGTCATAATTCGCCCCTCTGCCTTCCATCCTCCAGTTCACAAGTGCCTTCGTGAAGTGCGAAGCACAATTATGGATTTAACAATTTTTTTCATCTTAACGTGAGTTAAGTGATACTTCACCTCAGTGGTCCTGTGCCACATCTATCAACTGCGGCAACCAGTGACACCTGAATTGGAAGTCCCCACCTACACCCAAGTCACTGGTGGCGGCAGAAGTTAAGTTTCTATGAAACCAACTTGGGCGTTTTCGCGCTCAATCGATTGTACGTCTACTCTGCGTTGTTTGCAACGCGTTCCCATTTCAATCGTCGGTGGTTTCGTTTTTAACACGATTTGCTGCGGCTGAGATTTAATCTTTTCCAAACCGCTGATTGCCAACGATATTTCGAAGAATACGACAGAAAGATGTCTGCAATATCGATCTTTAACTGGGGTTTTCCTCAAAAACATGGCAGGATCATTTTCAACTGTTACATGCATTCAAAACGAGATAAAAATTAAAGTTTCCGAGAGTCAAAAGACGCCCACTGTATTGAAATTTGCATGCAACTGCAGCCACGGTTTGTTACACCAAACAAGATTGTTTGTCTAAACATAGCACACACGAAAAGTCTGTAACAAAAGGATTGGTTTTGTGTGTTACAAATATTTCAATTACTTTTTGAAAAGATCCAAGTACAACGCGTAGTAGCGAAGTCGCTGTCCACAATACTTTGTGTTGTTTCTGTTGTGATTTGAAGGTGTAATCAATAAAACCCACCAGTGAATTGCTCAAATGCATGTAGTTCTTCCATCTGGGTGTTTCGTGCTTGCCCTCTCATTGTTTATGGTGCAAACAGGCTCAGTTCCGCGCACAAGAATACCTCGTTAGGGCAGGCGGACTTTTTACGAAGCATGAGGAGTTTTGAAGTTTTATTTTGTGTAATCTTCTGTTGGCATAGTTGAATACTCCACAGCGATTTCAGCAGGTAGGTACTTCTTTTCCAGTTTTAGCCTCTCTATCACTTGCGGCTAATCTTAATATTCGCCAATATAGTAGTCCCTTTAAGAAAAAAGTGCAATGGGCACGTTGTTCATATTTTTTTTGCAAGCGATACTGCTGTTGACGCAACAAAAGCAGCACCTGTGGTCATTGTTTGTCAGCGAGACTGATGCTGCATTCGCTGTCGCGCTGATACGAAAACAGCTGAACTAAGGGTAGGATTAATCTGACAACAGTGGCCTGCATTAAAAATTGATACGATCGTGGAAGTTTACGAGTTCTGCTCTAAAAAAGAGTAGCAAATATTCAGTACGTTCCGACGAAAACGAGTAGAAGACCGACATCTTTCTATCTTACATTTCCACGCAGAGACCATATAAGCGATGTGTTGACATATCCCTAAACTTTGAATTTCTGTCAGTTTATTCAAGGGTCAAACCGCATTTTGGAAAGTCTAGAAGTTTACATGGGTTCGCTAGCTTTCTCAGGTTGGTAATTATCCTATCTAAGAGACCTTTATCAACCCATAAATATTAATTTTGACAGAGAGAAACCGCGATTATTATAAGCATCAATTTTAATTCGAAATTTAGGTAAAATTGTCCAATTCTCAGCATAGTTTCTATCAATTGCATGTTATAACTAAAGGTCTTACAATGAAGTTACTTTTGATATATAAATACTATAAATCTGAATCAAACCCAGACACCCATTATCTGATTTAAAGTTGGTTAGAACACACAGTGTTCATATTAGCGGTTGAGCCAAACACACAGTGTTTGTAATAGAAGTTGAGCCGAACACACAGTGTTCATAGTGAGACGCAATGTCTGGAGTTTTAGTGTTCAAAGCATATTCAATTTATAGCGGAAGTTCTTGTTTCTGTAATTGCTCATTTCGGCGTTGCTATTCCATGGCTTTTTAAAGTCAGGTTTCGGCTTCCATGTCCATATTTAGTAATGTTATGGTTAGTCAAGAAGCTTCCATAATGTCTTCCTCATCATGGGGTTGGGAGGCAATTCTTCACTTTTTATCTTTTGTCTTTATGTCGTTGCTGGCGCTTTAGTCTTGTGGTAGTCACCTGCTGTTATCACGTGTTATCCTGGGTTGGCATATGCTTGCTCAAGAATTCTTCTTTTCAGAAGTTCTTTGTTTATTACGTTGGCTTGACAGCTTGCTTCTGGCATTAGGTCATCACTTAGTCATGCAGTTAGCGTCTTTAAGTCAGCATCGCTCGTAGCCTGGTAAACTGGATAGAACCGGTTTTATCAACTGCTAGTTGACTTGAATCTTTGTTCTTTTCTTTATAAAGTAAAACATTTGTTATTGTTATCCTCTTGTTTGTTTTCTTCTGCTGAATTTACCATCATACATTAATGACTTTTTGGTTCTTGACTTTTGTTGAGAGCTTCAAAGTCGTGTTGGATCTTCTGGTGAAACACAGACCCAACACAGAGATCATAAAAAATGAAAGAACACAAGCAATATCAGATGACAGGTAAGTGAAGCCTGTTTAGGATCTGCTACTCAAAGTACTGATCTCAGAAAGTTTTTCAGAGAAACTGTTATTTTATTCATCAAACTCTGCTTTTTTAGTACAGTATAGCGTACTGATTCAAACTCAACACTTGCAACCGAACTACGTTATCGCGTGAGAGAACAGGAAAAAGCAAAAACAAAAATTGTGTTGTGACAGCAGCGTACCTACTTCTTCCGCGAGGCTAAAAACGTTTCATATTTTCGTAACACTTCTTTGTACAAGAAATGTCAGCGTTGGTTTTCCATCACCAAAGTAAAGCATGAGCCTAGATCAATCTGGATGTGAAGATGCTAAACGGAAATGGCTCCGAAAAGTACGTCAGCAGAAGAAGTATGGGGTGTGCAAATCTCTCATTGTCCGAAATGAGTTCGACTTCTTACGAAGTTGTGGTGTAACAATCGTGTTTTGTTCTGCAATCTTGACAGCGCCTATCAACGTTTCATGCAAAGAAAGCATTGCGTAACTACCGAAATAAGCGTCAATGAAAAAATCAATGGGCCGAGTTTCAAATCATCTCGTGGCGTGTTGTTTGTAGTCTGAATAACAATTGCTAAAAGTTCAAAAGAGGACGACGGTGTTTTGTCCTTCGCAGCTTATATTCTGTTGTAAGCATTCTGTTTTGAAGTTCACACTTGCGTTGAGGTCACCTGCCTTCGTAGGTCAGATCCGGCAGGGCTTAACCAAATGTCCACTAACTGAAGGTTATATATTGCCGTTGACCCAACGTTATAAAGACGGTCAAACAATTCTATTTTACCAGGTTGAAGGGTACACTAAAAAGGTTGTAAATTCGGTGGTTTGTTTGGGTGGTTACTTTACAGTTGGGCCTTAATTTTTCTATATTTAATATTTTTATTCATGCAATAATATGATGGCATGTGGTAGAAGGCATAACTTTGAAAAAGTTGTGTATTCTGCTTTAGTACGGTCGTGTTATTGTAAAAATATTTGCTTTAAGTTTCGCCTAATCTCATCAGGTATTAAAAAACTTGTGAAGAATCACGTTGACTTGTCAAATAAATGGTTGTTTAATAACAAATGCATAAGACTTGAAATTAGTTTCTTCTCATGTTTGCAAATTGGTTTTCTTGAAGTGCTCACACACTGCACTTTTTCTTGAAATACAAGTGCAAAATTTTACGTTTTAGCTGAGGTAGAGATATAATTAGGCCCGTAACCAGGGTGGTGGCAACCGGGAAATTGGCCTCGCAATTTTCAAAAACAGTTTGAAAGCACCAAAAAGTTTATACATATTCATGTGAATGTAGAATGAGCTAAAATATTGAATGAGTATTTATGCTGTCTAACAGTATTTGAGCTTGTTAATTCTACTGCTCAAGTTTGGTACCTTGGCTGAAAGGACCAGCTCAAGACACAAGTGTGTATCTTTCAATGAACAGATAGATGACGAAATGCGCATAATCGAAAACCTTCACAGAAAACCCGGCATTCAAGTAAATGGTCTGCACAAAGATGACTGAGTTGAATCCATCAGCAAATTTTTAAAAATAGAATCCTGTTTGAAAAATAGCGGATGCCATTCAACTCAGTCGCCTTTGTGTAGACTAATTACTTGAATACAGATGTGCCATTCTGAATCATCGCAAAGTGAAGAAAGCAGTACCCAGCCGGTTGATTCCTCGAAAGCTTGTAGCAAACCCGCCATTAGATAAGTACCTATCCGTATTTTGGTTTCGCAAATCATGTGCAAAAGTTCCGCGAAGCTGCAACACAAACATATATTTGGCAAATTGTGATTAGAAAGATTTAAGATCGATTCAGATTAAAAAGATTGCAGTCGTGCTATTTAATCATAACTCATCTTCTTCCAACAATTGATATTGTTGTGGACTACTTTTTGTCAGTCTTATCAATACTTTGTAGTGTAAATATTTGGTGTTCTGAGCAATTTTAAAGAGTGGTTCCAAAACTTTTTCGATTAAATGGTAGCTCTAAAAGCGATATCACCTAAAGATCAAATAAAGTTGCAAACTTAGAAACCATCGTAAGCTTAGAGCAGTGGTTCTCAACCTTTCGTGGTTTGTGGCCCCTTTCCAAAGACTCTCAACACTAGTTGCCCCCTGCTCATCAATGAAAATACCTAGACTTAAACTGTCTGACCACGAACTACAACTTCCGACAATAACCTGTCACAAAAGAGGTCTATGACGTCTCGGAGAACCGCCCCGTGGCCCCCAAAGCGTGCGCGGACCCCGGTGAGAAACCCTGGCTCAGAGTGTCGTGTGTGGATTTGTAGGGCCACGCAAAATCTGCAATGAAATACCTCGAAAAAACTCCTTGCATTACGATGGCATGACAACTCATAACTAACAAAGAGGTCTGCCTTCTCTCATACCGTTTTTCGAAAACAATAAACGCAGCGAAATTTAGCTCAGGGTTCGAACATTTTTCATTAATCAGCTGCTTTTATAAATGCGTGAACCTGCGAGTTTTTATTGGCTTTGTTCACTCCGTTGCCACTATTGATGTAGCTGTATCCACGTTTATTCAGCTAGTAGGTAAAATACATCATGATGGAGAAATTTTTATTTCGGACCTGATCAAACAAATTTGTTTGCCTGTGCGAAAGCGATGAACCATAATGTGTTATGCTGACAATTGACTTAAAAATCAGATTTCTGCCGACCGTACACACCGCTTGTTGAAATACAGGGAAGAGTGGGGGGTGCCTGCACACATTTAATATTCCCTAGCACACATAAACTAATTCGCATGGAGGGGTAAAAGCAATGCGAATTGCGAACATCGTCATGACGTCATTTAAACGCATAGTTACTGTTCGGAGATTTTATGTTCATAATTTCGCAATATGACATAGTTTTAGTTTTGAACAAAATTTGTTAGGAGCGGCGACTCGTCCAAGGACATGACATCGCTTTTCTCGCAAAAACGAGAAATCTTTCTACAGCGTTATGATCGCAGAAGCATCGACTTAAGCTATGGCATGATTTATTACAGCAGCATTATTAGGAATAGAATACCGACGAACGATGCTTGAGAAGCTTTCTAGACGTACCGTAAAGCTCACACTGGACTCGTACATTTTCCACAGAGAATCCTTCGCTCATGAGGGATCGGTTCCATTTATATCTTTTATTCACCCAATTGTTTGCTTTTCAATGCCAAAAGGTAGGTACTTGGCACGGCTTTTACCTATTTGTCGTAGTCTGTAATTGCAAGTCACTTACCGCGGATTGTTATTGAATATCACGAGTGGTTTTCAAAAAGCTTGCAGACAGCAGCAGGCACCAGACAGGCTGCTTTGGCGCTAAGCAAGTGAAACGCTTTCCCGGCCGGCTCAACCTTCCACCTCGTAATTTATGAAGTGATTTGCGTTGCTTCCGGCGAACGTGCGTAGACTGCGGTCAACAAGGACCCTCGCGTAGCGGAAAAGTTTTCAGAAGCTGACAAAACGGAACTGACTGGGCCGTTGTTGAATCCTCGCCGAGAGGCGCTTCGCGTTTCGGGCGATAAAATGTGTTGATCTTGTCACCATTCTACAACTTCGTCAAATAGCTGCATCGGTCATTAGACTTTCAACTCGAAGTTGAATTCAAGAAAATCCCCTGAGAGAGCAAACGCAGAAGAGACAGCAGCGGTCAGTTCTTTAACCAAACCACGCGAGCGAAACATGACTTCGTCACTTTATTCCAAACCATGTTGACTTACAGGCCTTGTCCTATTATTTCGGTGAGAACAGCGGCATAACAGAGTCTTTGGTCAGACGAGCCTTGACGCGCAGTTGTTGAATCGCGAAGCATTCGTGTCAACTTCTTTTTGAACAAAGCGCAAAAATAACAACGCTCCCTAATGGCCGTCATACTGCAAAGCACATTGAATCCCGCAAGTCATTGTAATATCTGCTTTAAGAAGATCATCTACTGAGTGGCTTTGCAAGGACTTTGCAAATAATATATAAGGCAAGCGATTTTTAAGCATATGTACAGGGTGGGCCACGAGAGCCTGCCCACCCGTATGTCATTATGTTATAGTGAACTATGCACGTGTTATATATTTTTTTCTTGGGGACAACTGTTGAAACAGCATTTGGACCAATAAACCCCCTGCTTTGTTGAGAAAAATGTCTCACAGAACATGGCGTCACATTATACTATGCAGCGAGAATGAAGGGCAGCGTACAGATTGACCGGATATATAAGATATGTGAATGGGTAGGTAAGTATGGCCCAGCCTGTACTTTGCATCAGGAAATAAGAAGCAAATGGGTGTCGTTATCTAAAGAGAAGACATCGCAATCTTCCTGTGAAAGTGAAGTGAAGTGTTTGTATCGGAAAAAAATGTTTCTTACAAGAGTTTCAGGCGGCTCCCGGAGATTACTGCTATAAGACTTTTACTTTTAGGCAATCGCACTTGACAGGCAGTTTGCAGTACCTGCAAGACTAAGCCAAGATGTAGAAAACTATTTACAGTACGTCTGTAGCGGTAAACATGTGTTTTTTAAAACTTGTTCGAACATCATTACATTTTTAATCATTGCTGAGCAGATACGATTCACCCTAGTCTCTTTTTTAAGCACAGGCTTACCAGGAAACTGATCCTCCGTCTCACATCCTGATTGTCTTATTACCACCTTACGCTTTTTCAGCTTAGCAATCTGCTAGTTAATAAATGTGTACCTTTATATAACGACATCTGGCTTTTGTGAAGGTGGTGACATTAGCTCTGTTGAAAAAGATGTCTTCACTCGTAACAGTGAAAATCTCGAATATGTTACATTACGATTTCCAAACAAGCACCACACTAATATTGCCTTAGCTCAGCTAAACTCGGTCCGTGAACCACTGGGACTCTGTGGCTGCTGCACAGGGTCCCATGAAGATATGACTAAAAACATAAAGTCGAAGATATACATTGTAGAGTATGTGCACTGTCATAAATAATTACCAAAGGGATTCGTAAGTTACACCATTTCGCAAGATTTTGCAATTTTTAATCTTAGTTATTGCGCCATCTTAAAATTCTCAGCCAAAAGGTTGTTTACGATGATTATATTACATTCCGCGTCTATGACGTAATAATCAAATCATGTGATTTATCGCTAGTCGGGAATGTTCGCGCTTCGCTAAGATCATTCCCTAATATTGCATTCTGTTTATTTTTTATTGTGCAAACTGTTGACGAAGAAAAAGAATTAACGGAATTGTCATATGATCGAAGTTTAATGATTGGTTTCAGCCAAAGTAAACTTTCATCTTTCCGTGTTGAGAGCGAATATCCATCGCTCTCACAAGGATCACTAATAATTTATTGCTTTTTGCCACTACATACATGTGTGAGACAGCATTTGCGGCTCTTACAAGCATCAAGACAAACACAGGTACAAATTTATCGTGCACAGTGACTTACGAGTTTGGCTGTCACAAAAAGCTGAGAATTGATAAATTGTGTTTTGTACAACACAAAAATTACACAGTACCATTTATTTTTCGTTTGTGTTATCCTTCCGCGCTGGTTGGGCGGAAAAATGGATGCCACAGAAGATTGGCGTCCGATAAAAAATAGATTCATAATTGGAGGCCCGTGGAGCAAAAAGTTTGGGAAACCCTGCGCCTTAACTATTATGAAATCCTAATATTGGGCATGAATAGGCGCTTCCAGTTAGGTTACAGTGATTTCTTAAATGCCCTGATAGGCAATGGATGATTTATAAGTAGGGCAAGTTTTTGCAACTTTTGCAACTTTTTTTTACAGCTTCCTAAATACTCAAAATATATGTAGTTCAATGTTTTGAGCTGTTTCCAGGAATCTTATATTGCAACTTTTGCAACGTCTTCGATTTTTACGTGCAACTTTTTACTGCAATTTTTACCAAGTACTGTTACGCAAAATGTAAAAGTGTAATTAAAAAAAATACTACAAAACTATTTCAGTTTAGTTCTATTCTCTTTGATTGCATGAAAAAGAGTTATATGACGGATTTCGTCTCAATGTTATCTATGACGAAACAGTTGGTTTGCAAGCTAGAAGTTTTACAACCCCAGCCAAGTACGACAGTTACCCAGAAGCGCGGGGCCCAATGCAGCTGCATCGGTTGCATCGGCTAAAGGCCGGCCCTAGTTACATCAAACTCATTGATGAAATACAAAGAGCAGAGAGCCCAAAATATACCTTTGCTCAAGCCTACGAAACAGGCTGCACACTTGAGTTTGGCAGTGATCCAGCTGGAATAAAATTGTATTTAGATCACCGATTCGAACTTAATAGTGCCCTAAAAGCAATTGTGGAAATGACCCGGCCAAACTTCAGTCCAGAACTGTAGGCCAAATTGTTAAATTGCCAAGTAACCCCATCCGCAGTGGAGAGAAATTTTAGCATGCTTGGCAAACTGCTGGCAAAAGACCGCCATTTCTCCCCCAAAAATGTTTGGAAATATTTAGCATTGTATGTAAATAAATCGCTTGAGTAAATTACTGTCGTTTGCAATGTTTGCGCATAAATGCAACTTTCGTTGAAAGTAAATGCAACTTTCTCACTTTTTTACTGCGCATAAATGCAACTTTCGTTGAAAATAAATGCAACTTTCTCAATTTTCTACTGCAACAAAAACTTGCCCTATTTATAAGACACAAAATAATACCTGTTTGTCTATACCAGTGTTACTAAAAATGAGATCCTCAGAACCTTTGGGTGTAGGAAACGTAATTACGAGGGGTGGGAATCGAAAAGTGTTGCAACTCCACGAATAATGTCTGTATGTCTGTCACACAATGGTCATGTGATATACAGCTACTTTTGTACTGATATTACAATTGTTTCTTGTAACTGTTGGCACGTTGTTGAGGTACTGCTGTGTTACCATGGCTTTTGTATTTTTTATATGAGCCTGACTCTTTGTTCTTGCCTGGTGTTACATGGCGGTCATAAATATTTCTCGCGATCGTAAATATTTCTCGCGTCTTCAAGACTTCAAACTGTTTTTTCTATTCCCAATCTTAAACACTAGGGGCTCAAGAAATGCTTTCAAAC
>JGI24159J19872_10002831_pt1 | contig 21056 bp, 13 predicted proteins | sample Ectturendosymbi4_FD_19872 | JGI IMG/M metagenome (IMG submission 19872) | reverse complement strand
TGACAACAATTAAATTGGCCGTGAAACGCACAAAATGAAGAAAACTTATAGACCACCACCAGGATCTGCCATTGTTTGTGACGCGTCTTCCACATGTAACAAGGTCGCCTCTGACGACAAATGTGCCGGGCAGTTAGTGTAATGCACGTGTACCATAGTCCAACGTAAGAGAATGTTCTAAAAATAGCTTCAGGTCGACGTTTTCGAAGTGAAGGAAAGTGGTCACGAGACCAAAGACTTTTATTGGTGCAGACATGTGACAACAGTAGTCTACATGTAAGTGATGGCGAAACATTACAAGTGATGGTGAAACATTACATCTACATGTAACTGATGGTGCAACATTATCATTGTGTAGCAGTAAAAAAGTTGTTCTTTATTGTGCAATAGATAACCCAGGCTTAGTGGCACGTTTCTGTGAGGTGTTATCAAGACAGCAAACAGACATGTAATAAAGTACCTATATCTTGGTTTTCCCATATTGTAGCAACTAACTTTCTGATGAAACGAAATGTTCATGGCAAAAGGATATGTTAATACTAATGTTCAGGATAGGCAGTCTGTGATTTGACACTACTTTGAAGTCTGCTACCAAAATCAAGGGAATGCAAATCAAAAGTGCTGGGCCACCACAACCGAATATTTGAAACGAAACCTAAATTTATTTCATCAGTTGCGTGACAGACTGAGACCAGACCTGGCTGGATATTGCCAAGCTTTCGCTCTCAACTCGCGCCAAGCGCTGTAGCGAATATAATTTGCGTTGATGCCGACACGCATTTCAAGCGTTTCAAAGCGCCCAACAACCCATTACAATAACATTAACAAACGCTTTGACGCTTCCCCAGTGTCAAAACCGCTAATGCAGTGAACGTAACTTAAGATATCAACTCCTGTGGTAAGTCATGCTTGCCGACGGGAATTAGCAGAAATCAGCGAAAGCTCGTACTAATGTGTGAGGCACTGATCGTCAAGGTTATGAAAAACATGAGTGGCGTTGGCAAAAGGTGTCGCCAGGGTAATTCGCAGAGCTTCAAAGGGGCCTGCAAACAACGCCTTTCATCAGTCGCGGAAGATTGTCATGTGCAGGGCCGGCCCTTCCACAAGGCCAACCAGGTGGCCGTCTAAAGCCCAGCCTTAAGGCTAAGGGGAAGTAGAAAACGAGAAATATTACTACACCTTCTAGTGAAGGTCTCAGTATGGTGTGTAACGGAGACTTGAATGTTGAAGCTTGCCTAGGGCGCAGAACTGTCTCGGGCCGGCCCTGGTCATGTGTGGTTCACCCCAAATGTCAGTGTTCTACAACACACATTAATTGCAGTGAAATGAACTCAGAGATTCAAACAAATTTCACATTGATATGCGATATTCCATTCAAAACATACACATATATTCGTTTTTAACCGATCAAATTGCTTTGACTGCCAATGCAGGTGAATATGAAAACACTGAATTATGTTAAGCTACAACTTCATTCATGACGTCATAAAATCTTTTCACACACTGCAATGTAGATGGCAGAAACATTGGCCGGCAACACGTTGCTGGACATTGTTGATTTCATTTAACCCGTGACAGACGTCACGCCGCATAACGCCTAAGAGTCGATGCAAGGCTGTAGAGAAAGAGTATGAAAGTAAAACCGCAACTCTTATTTCACGGTGTAAGATAACCATAGTGATATATATATGAAGAGACTTTGATGCTGAACTGAACATGGGCGGTGTTGAATGGAAATCTGCAAAAACTGTTCACTATCAAAGGTATGAATAGCATTCCTTAGCTTTTGTTGCCAACCACGGCTCTTACGGTGAGTGATGTCAGTTTAGACCATTAAAGCCATCCCAAAATATTATACATTCGCATTTACTTCGCATCTTTGTTAGAATTTATGGATTTGGCTATTGACGCATTGTGTTTGTGACATCATTTTGGGTTTGTGACACCACAGATTGGGTTTGTGACACTACAGACACCACAGATTCGAGACCCGCGCGCTGGAATCATTGCGTATGTGCGATATTTTCATGCGGATATCTTTTGATATAAAATTGAGATTTTCAATGGTTCGAATTTGTGATAAAACTTCTATTTGTGGAATTGACATCTTAGAACGTGGCAACCAGTCTTTTTTAAATCCTTGCAGCTGATATTGATGAACGTCCATGAGGTAAAAACTCCTGGAAATAGCGCCCAACAAGATAGGTTTAGTTTCATCGCCTTTGAAAAATTCGATACTCAAAATTATGATTTCTGCTGTTGGCTGAAGGTGATTATCTTATTTTTGCATTTGGGATATTTAGTGATATTGTAATGGTTGGGGTGATGACCATAATAAATTAGCGAACTAGTTGCATCGGCATGCACACTGCACAACGAGGGATCGCGTGAAAGCCAAGTATGGAATTGCAGTATCACATGCTTCATTATACAAGGGTTGCCATATGACCAGAATCTCCCTGACATGTATGGAATTTCGCAGTTAAAATTTGTGTCCCGAAATAAATTTAAAAATTCTCTAATATCCAAAATTTGACAGTTGATAAATTACAATATGTTTAACTTGAAACAAACTGCATTTGCTGTGAAGATGAGAACTTCAACTTTTTCGGTTGATTGGTAGTTGTAGTAACCTTGTGAAATATGCTGTATAGCGCTTGTTTGTTGTCGCAAAAAGTAGCTATTGGGACTGTCCGTAATTTCGCCGCCTTAGGTATGGTAGCCCTACATCATACTCGAGTCAGAAGTGTGCATCCAGCCGATTATTACAGCAAGAAGGTACAAGAGACGCAGCGGCAAAAGTGGCATTGAGATAGGTGCAGGAGCAAGCAAATTTCTGAGGTGCGAAGGATTTTTGTCCAAATTTTCCCAAACTTGTCCAAAAAGTTGTCGTGCAACGTTTGCCGACTGTTTTTTTCGTTTGACCAAGATAAACTTGTCTTCATTTGTTTTTCTGCAAACTTTGGGCGTCATTTTTCAAAGTCAAACACCGTTGGGCGCCATTTTGTGCCCAGATTTTCAGAGATTTTGCCTAGATATTTTGAGATTTTGTTTGGATTTTCAGGGATTTTGCCCAAATTTTCAGGGATTGTGCCCGGTTTTCAACAATTCAAAACTTTTGGGGGTGTTTTTGCACCCCATGCACCCCCGCCTCCTAAACCACTGGACACGGGTGAGGCTCGGTGTGAAAACGAAACATATTTTCTTCCCAAAAACAGAAAAAGATTTTATTTCAACAATAAAGAAAGGCAACACCTGAAATATTCAAGGAATACAAATCTAGTGCAATGAAATTTTCGAAACTGATAGCCAAAGAACTAATCTGAACTTTCCAAAACTTCTGCATCACTCAGTTTCATTTCAAAAGGAAGATGATTCTGTTTCATAAATGACCATTCCAGAGCTTCAGTACATTTTCGTTTGCTTTACTCTTCTTTCGCAAAGTAACTTTGGAGTGCATTGGAGTGATAATAAAGACACTGTGGTGGACACTTACAGTAAAACGCAGTGCAAACTTTTGAACTGTGGCGTTTCTTCTCAATTCATCCTTGTAACATTTCTTCCTTAGTCTTTTCTTGGTTGGTATTTTATTTGAAATGAAATGGCCATACATTTATCTTTTTTTGTTTTTTGCCAGTGTCATAGTAAATACAGCCAGGGCCGCAACCNACTCATATTTCTGGTGGAGAGCAAAATTAACTTGTTTACCTAAAAACAACACGTTTTTGAAAATTTNGGGAGAGAGGACAATTGCCCTGTTGCTCCTGATTACGGGCATAAATACGACATAAAAACAATTAATGACAACAATTGCTTAATCTTGGCATTCTCGCACACTGCATGCATTGGCATTCATGTGGTTGATAGTCTCATTGGCACTGCTGTAAGCCGGTATGAACGATTTCTCCCTAATGATATGCTACAGAGTTGGATCAATTGCAATTCGTAACTGAGGTGAAAGCAGTTAATCAATATTTTCGTACAATTGTAACTATTATTATTGTGATTGATAATTTTGGTTTTGTGCACTTATATGAAGTTAAAAACTTTATCCTTGTTGGAATTAATTTTTCTTTTCAATGACTTCACAAAGACCGGCAAAATGCGTAAAAATACGCAATACGTGACACGTAACGTGCTGCAATTTTGCCAATTCACCGACATAGCTACCCAAACATCCGGAGCATGACTTCTGAATGCGGTGTTTTAGTTGGTGCGACGCTACGTGCCGCGCGCAGGGCTGAGGCTAGACAACGATGGGCTGTGCGTAAGGCAGCGTAAGGGAGGGTTCGCCTTTCAACCCTACTTTTGTAGCTTCTCTGGTGATTTCAAGTGTTTAGCTTTGAAGTAGTGTTTTGTATTTTGAGGTATTGGTTGATTTCATTTTGAAGGAGCGCGTAGGTTTGAGAGTTAGGTTTACTGCTAAACATTATTATTAACATCGTAAATGTCACCCCAAAACGCAACATATTTATCATTCGACGGTTAAATATTTTCTAACAGTACTAAATTCCATGCATTTCCACACTATAAGCGTTGATGTGCAAACCACTGCGGTGTTTTGAAAAGGAATGACATTTTGATCATATTATAATACATTGTAATGTATCGTTGAATTCATAATTGTAATTGTAAATAGTTGATTATTTAGGATTACCTGTAATAATTGCAATTTGGTTTTATCAGCACGGAAAAATTGTGATGTAAATGAAAAAATTTGAAAACAATTTTCTAGTTGCAATTAAGCTGAATTCATGCATTTGATCCAGTTTTGGTAGTTCAAAAAGTCATCTTTCAACAATTGTTCATTGGACACCTTCAACGAGAATTTGTTTGGAGTCGCCACACAGAAGTCTAATCTAGGCTCGAAAACAAACCTGCAGCTAAAATAAAACGTGACACCTGATTCAAATGGAAACTGCAACCAGTGAATATTTTTGTTTATTCAAAAGAAACTTTTGCAATGTTAGCCTGCTCTTACCATTTCATCTTAAAAAGCAACGAAAGAACATGCAAACTTCCTGATCTTCCAGCCATTTATTCCATGCAATATTTGCGACGAGCACTGCAGGCACGTTTCAGAGGGCGCGATTCATTAAAATGTTCAACAGTTTTATTAAGTCCAGGTAAATTTTATTGCATGTTTCAATTAATTTCTTGCCTAACATACAAACAAATCGAGATACTGTATTTACAGAACTTCTAACAATCTGAAACCCTGCCGATCTGTCTGCAACAAAACTCCATAAAAAGGTTTCCATTGACTTCAAACATTTCGGCTGCGCAAGTAGTGGTCGTGACATCCAGTTCTGAGAAATAGTAAGGACGTGGTATTTAGTTCACATTGCGGGATAAGAAATCACACGATCTTTAGATCGTCAGAACTCTTTGGGTGACCCTTGAATCTCCATGGATGAGCTTATCCCCCATCCTATTCTTGCACTAGACTAAGACATGCACATTTTTCATACGGAAATGGTTTGGTAATCAGAGATATTTTTGTACTTTTGTTTTGTTATTTTAACAATTTTCGAAATTGTGTGCACTTTGCCGGGAAACCCTAAACAAGTCAGAATCGCATCGCGTTTCATCCGATGTTAACGCAGGAAGTCGAGCGCCACGGGCGTGAACAGCTAATCAGAACAGCTTTACGTGTTGTCCTCCTTTTTACTCTTTGCATTCTACGGCTTCCAAAAGCAACATCATTTACGGTACTTTCAAACTGTCTTACTGTATATTTGATCAACCACATATTACTTTAAATCAGAGTGTACGCTAGCTGCAAAGCGGGAAATCTTCACAAATGACAACCTAAATTTCATAACTAGTACCGTTACCTTGGTGGTTCGTTTCCATAGCAGGCTGCCTTGAAATATACCTAACCTTCCGGGCAGGGCCGGCCTTAAGCCGATACAACCGATGCGGCTGCATTGGGCCCCGCGCCACGGGGGGGGCCGCGCCATGGCGTTTGGCTAGGTTGTTTATATTTGGCAGATACTCCTTGCGCACGAGAATTGTAAAAAGGCTTATAAATCTCATTGTTAGCAAATAATTATCTCGTTTGAATTAACGATAAGTCTCTTCTAATTGTTCTAATTGTTATCGAACCTTGTCAAACGTCCTCAATTCTTATGCTGAGCGGTATATCTGCGCTTCACCCAGAATGGCGACGGGTCTGGCTTCACCACGTCCCATTTTTCATGGATAGAATTTGTTTGTTACCGGTGCCAGTTGAGACTGAAGTAGACCTATAGATACTGCAAACAAGCAAGGTGTGTAGTGATGCAACTCCCAATGAACAGGTCAAGACGAGTGTCTGTCCTATGAACTTTGATGACAGTTTTGCTAACGTGACGTTGTTCAGTTCTCGAAAGTTACTTCCGTTTTGGAAAAGATTCTTCCATTTTGAAACAAATGACAAAAGATGAGAGGTTGGTGGTCCCGTGGGGACCAAAAATCTCTTGCAAACCAGGGAAAATTTTGTGAAATGTTATCCCTTGAATTTGCCTCCTTTTCTTTGTCTACAATATTGTTCGGCGTTATTTGTCGGTCGTGCAAGTGCATTTATAATTTGTCGCCTCATCAAATTTTTATTGTGATTTGCCTATTTGCGAGCTTAAACAGGCAGAAACACCAACATTGCAAAGTCCGTGCAGGTTCATGAGCGCAAAGGGCACTTAAAGCTGCCCTGCAGCTAGGCAAGGCAAATTGTGAATGTCATCCAGCACACGCGTTCCTGATTATCAATATATTGGGCGGCTGCATGCTTTTGTTTTCATCGATCAACCATGCGCATTATATCTTGTGTTTGATAAATGTTTCTACAACTGCGACGTGGTGGTTAAAAATCTTTGTACATTACATTTCTAATTGATAAAAACAGTTTGCATTCCAGGTCCATGCATAATGAAGCATAGTGAGTGAATTCTGTTGTAAACTTGGGCTTGGGGGAACTTTGGGCGGGTGTTGGGTCGCTCTCTTGTGAAGCCTGCTTTTCTCGTGTATGGCGTCAAAAAACGGACAGTTGATCATCCGCCCAGACATTACCTTTATGCAAGAACGCCTCTGCGATTACGGAAAGTGAGATAAGCAATCAGTTCATGTTAGCAGTTTTCTCCAAGTCAGTTTTTCTTCGAATGAAAGTGCCGTTCAACAAGAGTGAAGTAATTGCATTGTAAGTTCAACTCGCTTGTCAGTTTAGTTTGATTGACGTACCTTTGGACTTGCTCTCGCCGCTCCATTACAGAGCTTCCTTTACAACATTGGGCTTGATTACGAGTGGTAGCGGTACACTGTCTAATGTCCGCAACAGCAGCGTGCTATTAGTCGTAAACATGACCGTAGCTGAGGTATACATGAGCTACGCTCACTCCCCCATAAAAGAAACTATTGTGTTGTCATATAGCCTACATACAGATCGACTCCAATAATTTGCCGTCTTTTTGATATTCATATAATTATTTTGCTAAAATATCTTCCTCAAAAATGTCATAGAACGGTTGACTGAGGACGCTGACGTAATACCACCGCTGCTCAGAGAGGCCCCGCGCATAGGTCTTGCATTGGGCCCCACACCTGTTAGGGCCGGCCCTGCTTCGGGTTTTAATAAAAACCAGTAAAAGTTGGCCATCGTCGTGGAAATGATCTTAATCAAGAAAATCTTTACAGATAACTTCAGAGGATTTCACCTGCAGTACCACCGTCTTGCAATACCACGATGTTCTATAAAAAAATAAGCCCACATGCATCATTCCTGCAGATTTTAACAAAATAAAAATTGCCTCTTAGAAACGGTGGCAATGTATCAGACCTTTTTTCTGGTATGCAAATGTGATCAAAGACGCAACTGAAGTTCATTCACTGAATAAGAAAACTTACATGTTGGTCTGAGATGTGCAAATCATGGCTTGGTTTAGCAACAAATCTTCTGTGCGACAAAAAACAATCATGTTTCCAACAAAACCTGCGTATTTGACTGCTTTTAAAGCTTTCCTTTGTAATTGGCCAACCTTTACGATTGTGAGAAAACGTAAACGTTTACAAGTCCGACCAGAATCAGTTTGATCAAGTTGAAAATTCAACAAAGTAAAGTCAAGCTATGCAAAGTATTTTTCCCACGTTTGTCTCAAGACGTATCAGTTTAAGGAACCAAAATATCGTTTCAACCAAAAGCATGTTTCTTGAGGAAAGCGGTAGTTATTTTTGTCAGAGATTCGCATAGCTCAACAGGAAGCACATGCTCAGTTCGTTTTGCACTTTTGTGATAAGTTGTTCGGAATTTTTTTGACCAGTGTAAATCTTCAACCTTTCACGATAACTATTTTGGATTCGGTTAGATTTACCATTGGAAACTACCTCAGTTTCAAGCGTCGGCGAGTTTTTAAAGTCTACTTCAAAATGAAAAGACAAATATCGTAACTTTTTTGGATTCGAATATTTTGAAAGGTGTTTCGTTTGTCGAAATTGTTGAACTGAGCAAATTACCCTCTTTCGTTATAATTCAATGCGGTGTTCTCTTAATTTCAACAATTAACCTAAATTTCAGGTTTGGGATAATTTTTCGTTGTTTTTTAGGTTTTCATTGAATTGAAATTTTAAGAGTTGGGTTTTGATTTTCCTCTTTCCCAGCCACACAAGTGCATAGTAAAACAATTACCTAAGGCGTTCTCACTCACTTAAACGTTACTGTGCTTTCTCCTTTCCGTGAAGTTGAAATAGTGCAGTTAACGTAGCTTCAATACACTGTAGTTTAAACTTGCGTAAAGAAGTCTCATACACACCGCTGATTTGATAACCGCACCCCAGCTATCATTAGGATTGCTGTACATCGCCATTGTTTTTCAAAAATACCTCGGCTAAATATATGTTCCTGCATGTCAATGAGGTTTCTATAAATATTTTTATTAAGCTTAATTCTTTGCATGCGTGCACATTTTTTAACTTTCATCATAACAACACGATCATAACGCTACAACTTTAAATAGAGATCGCAATCGTCTTCTGCAATTGAAAATGGCGATTAACATATAAACATATCAAATTAATTATCAACCCACTGGTTAATTGTCAACAATAACTCACTTCATGGCATTTAGGCACGGCCGGGTTTGTTTGCACGCAATGTGCTTGCGAACAGGAAATTATACATTACCAGGATTGGCAGTTACCCTGTTGTGTGCCGTGTTAATCTTTTCAGAAATTTGCAACAGTTTACGCCTCGTGCAAACCTATCCTATTGTACAGCAACAGTGCACACGACAGTTCCGTATGTTTTCACCAACTGCGTGTGCGTGGTATCTCTGTAACCATCAAGCACGTGTCGTACAAGCAGGCGTGCAGCTATTCCTCTGGGTAGGCCTGCTAAGCCACATGCAGCGTCGGGCAGCGCGTGCTGTAAGGCTGGTGCTGCATTGACAGCAACCATTGAAGAAAGTCAGAAAAAGTTGCAGATAGGCAACCAGGATTGCCGTGCACTTTAATTCCAAGATAAGAAAGAGTCGCGATTTTTGAACGGTCATGGAATGCAACATCCATAATATTACGGCTAGTTCTTATGACTACAACTGAAATGAAGAAAATACCAAGGTTTTGATATATGAACCCAGTGGCGTATGCAGAAAAGTTTCATGGGGGGTTCATTCAGTGGCTTATGATGGTTTATCTGTATTTGGTGTGCGCTGTTTGTGACGTCACAATTTGACGTCGTATTCATGTTTCCAAACCAACGTTTTGGCGAAGTTTGTTGACACAATACGCATATTTTTCTACATCCACTCCCCTTATTTTATGTGTCATTGAACTGAATATAAACTATCAGCGCTCCAAGTTAGGATATCGGAGGAAAATAAACTCAACGCTACGACACAGCAGTTCATAACTGCAAAAATATGAGGCTGCGTGTCAAAACAGGGGAATGAAACACACTCATCAATGCCTCAGAGAAATTTGTAACTGCAAAATCAAGCTGCGCTAATGTCTTGTCGAATACGAGCAATGGATCATAGAAAGTGTGCCGCTGGACTGTCTGACGCTCACCCCGTTTGAAAGATCGAATCTTGCTAAACTACACAAGGGGAATGTGCATAAAGTACCCAAGAAAACCTTCAATTTTTTGTTATTTCTAGAAGTCCAGCAAACCTTTAGTTTTCCTTTTTCCCTGCTGAGACATTGTCAAATGCCAGAATGTTTCTATGTTAACAGCTGCTGTTTATGAGCTTGTGCAGCCATTCTATCGTGCTACAGAAATTGTTAATGTACCCAATGGGGTCAGCGCTTGCGCTGATCAGCCAGAGCAGACAAAAGAAAGACAATTGTTTCGGATAAAGTGACCTATCGCAGAACACAATCTTAAACATACGTAGTGGACGACTGGTCTGCAAAAAAACTATGAAATGGTTTCTGGACGCAGACGATAACGCAGATTCCCATCGAAACCTAATTATTACTTTGTGGCTCATTCACAATGTTCCTTGAAATTTGCATGCAAATTTATTTCGTGGTATTTGCATTAAGTCGACAAATTAACAAGCAAACAGTATGCGAAAACAATCAATCTCTTTCGCGCAGGTAATGAAGTTTTGTAAAATATCAAGCTGAAGAAGGGGGGGTTAACCCCAATCCACTTGCGTACGCCCTTGTATGAACCAAGACACAAATTATATTGGTTACGAACTAAAGACTCTACGTTTATTTTTTGAAACTAGGGATATCCCAAGTGACAAAGCTGATTACTTCAGGGCAACCATAACAAAGGTTTTGAAAAATGCTTCAAAGGCAGTGTTTAAATTGAGGTCAAATTCACAAACAGTGAATTATTTCCTATCTGCTATATTCGAGCTTTGTTCTTTTGTGGTTTCTTCGACAATTTCGTTTTCAACTTGCAATCTGCTTTTGACAAAAACAAAGTTTCTCTCTACATTAGTTGAGATTCATTAATTTCGTCCAAAATTATTTCAGTTGTTAACCCCTAAAACTTCTTGCACCTTTTTATGCAATGTGGTTTTTATTCGATGAGGGCGGAAATGGAAAGTGAATAAAACTCGATGTACATTTCTTTTTTAAAAAAGAAAGACTACCTTTGTTTCCACTTTGTAGTGACCAAAAGACATATGTAATGTTGATAATTTTTTCCTTGACCAAAAAGATTCTAATGGTTATTATCGTTGCTGGTGTTTGATTGTCTTCACGCTGATTTGGCCATGCTTACAAAGCAGAACGTTTCACCCATGCTTTCAAGATAACTTCCAAATCCTGGAACAACCGCCCCTACCTGTAAAAATGCATCTGTGTTGCGAAGTGTGGCACCATGAAGCATACTGTAGTTGGTTGTTTTATGCTTCCAGATTGCAGTCCAGCTTGCTTCATATAACTGGCTTCTGTAGTAGATTCGTAGAAGTTCCAAAAGAAACAATCATTGACATTTTATAATCCATACATGATGGATGACGAAGGTGAACAAACGCCTCTGTTTGTCAAAGCTCCAAACAGNGNTGATGATGACNTTCATAATGATGTGACGNTCGCCACTAACTTGGGCTATTTTTGTGGGAATTTTAAAGACCCATCAAGCAGATGTCATAACATGATCATTTTGGTGTTCATATCTTTTCTTAGTTTCGGTGAGTAACGTTTAACTTCTTGATTAAAAAAATCAAGCATAAAGATGAATGTGGCGGTTCATTGTATTTTACACATATTTTGCACCACCCAGTGAATTCCAGATTGAACTCAGACATCGCTGATATTGAAACAAAGATTTAAAAACGGCGAATCTTTGTGATTTTTCCTATTAGCTAATTTTTGTGTGATCGGTGATACAGCATTAGTAGTTTTTATTCATCAGATATCAAATTTGGAAAGATGGCAAAGCCGGCTGAACGCATTACGTCCGTTAAAACAAGCTTTCCTAGTATTTATTTGCTGAAGATATTTGTATTACTACGAGGCAACGCAAAATATAAACAAAACAAATCTCAAAGGAAAAAGAATTACACTGAATAGCAGCTGAGGAACTTCTCTTCTGCAGAAAAGACAAAAAAGTTGTATCATTTCGTACGTTATGGAAGTGTCTTACTTCGCGGTATTATTCAAAACGTAAGTTGTTTTAATAGAAATGTTATTGCACGGCAACGCAGGTCAGGTACTGTATGCAACTGAGAAGCAAAACCCGTTAGGGCCGCAGAAGTAGATATATCATGTTGCGCGGCGTTTTTTCGGCGATAACTCGCAAACCACTGAAGGTACGTCGACAGGTAAAACATTGCTGGAAAGTTTTTCGCGAGATCTTTCATATGAAAGCAACAAAAAAGGATGTTTGCCGTCGAGGTTTTGGGGAAACTTTTACTTTTTTGTTTCTTTTGCCCATTTTGGGCAGAGGTTTGGACATTTCAATAAAAAATATTTCAAGCCTATGTTTTACTTTTTTTAACCAGTTTTTTGCTTTCGACTGCTTGAAAAACTATAACTAACCAACAATACCAAAAAAAGTTACTTTCCATTGTTTTGGGAGAAGAAAAACTTTGGTCGAAAAAATACATCTTTAGAAACAGGATTTTTTTGGTTTCACGCCAAAACCGTGGTCGATGCCGGTTTTGGAGTGCACCATTGGGAAGAACGCGAAAAATACCACCAAATAAAGTCGAAACTTTTCGAAAATTTTTTGACAATTTTTTGTCAACTTTTCGTCAAATTTTTAGATTTTAAATAACCATAATTTTTTCTTCTTATCGAAATTTGGTAGGATGTTGTAGGATGTGGATGTCATGATTTACTGCAATGTTCAGATTATATTGTGTTCGGAACCGGAGATATTAATATTGAAAGCGAAAAACTACAAAAATACGTGTAAAAATCAACAAATTCCTCTCTAAACCCCCAAAATGACCCAATTTTTGGAAATTTTTTCATAATCTTTTGGTCTTGACGGTCAAATTTATGTAGAATGGATCTTTCTGACGTGTATGTATCTTTTTCTGAACGTTTTTGAACCTACCCACTGCTTTTTTGGTTGTGCCGCTTTTTTGGTTTTTCCCCTGATTAACGTCACAAATGATGTCACAAATACATCGCCAACCTTATACGATGTGTGTTTAAAAAAATTCTAACAATGCCGTTTCGTCGTAACCTTAGCGGTTTGCGAGTTAACGCAAAAATCGTGCAACAATGTCAATACATCGGTTGCTGCGGTCCCTAAAGGTATCACCCACAAGAAAAAGTTAATAGATTAATTTTTCATCTTTACTAAGGCCTACTGTACGTTTATTCCACCAAAAATGTTTTTTCTGAAAATGCGGATTTCATAAAAATCTTTGTTAGATTTACATTTTTTTTCGTTACAAACATAGTCATATTTATTAGGCGTGATAATAACGCCTTAGCTCTTCAGTATGCTAAATCGAGCTTTGTGCTAAAATGAAGAAAGGATTACATAACACCGTTTAATTTTTGCTTGTGGTATTTTCAAATAGCAAATATTTTAATATTCCGGAATTAGGCCGGCAATGCATTTATCGAGCTTTTTTTAGTTTTTCTGTAGTATTTCGACCTTTCTTTCTTACATATTGCCTATTATTTTGATTGTCTAGTTGTAGAAACGTGTTATACATGAAACTGCAGCTTTCATATTTTGTAGTATGCAGAAAAATTGTGAAGTTGTTACTTTGATTTCACCCAGACGCGATGACGGCGCCAGCGAGGTTCCACGATTTTTGCCGCAGCCGGAGCAGGACCCGGAGTCTGAGTTTTGTATAGAAATCAGAGCTGGAACTGTGAAATAGCAGTCAAATGTTCAGTTTTTACAGGTGTCGGAAAATAGCTTTTATTGAATTTAATTTTCTCTGAAAGGGTAATTGTCAGATTGATATCGTGGCTCAATTCTGTTGATTACATTGAATAGTGAGCGATTCAGTGCAGACTAATGAGTGCTAAGTTGNAGGGAGGGTGGCAGACTGACGAGTTTTGTTCTCGCTGGCACATAGCCAATGCGGTATGACAGGAATAGGTTTTCTTGATTTTGTGAATACGTCAGTTACTGGACGTTTTACGTTTGCGCTATATCTTGTTTCAAGCGGTATTCACAATTTGTTATTTTTCATGAAAAACACAAGCGAAAAGTATCAGCAACCAGCACAGTGCCGTTTCAGACAAGCCAGGAGAATGCAGTTTGCTTCAGGCTGTTCCTAAACATGATATTATCATCTTGCAAGTTCACAATACAATAAGGGAGATAATTTAATTGCGTGAACAAAGTGTTATGAAGTACTTTCAATATACCCTGTGGGGCTTTATTTGCATAGGATAATACCGCAAACAAAAACACAACAGTATTTTTCGTTGTGCTTGTGTCTAACGCACAAAAAGTTAAATGAAATGGTTAAACAAGATTTGGTTCACATTAGAGCTGAAACAGTTGAACGAGATTTGCTTCAGGTGCGAAGAAGATATGATTCTATTTTTGGTTTGAAGTTTCGTAGTGTCTATTTTGCCTCTTTAGGCAAAAGCTATGCTGGGCCAATTTTGCTTTGAGTCGACCACGATTGGTTGTAGTAGCCCCGTAACAATTGCGATAAAGAAACAGGGAGTGGCAAGGTTTAGGATTGGGGTAGTGTTTAAGTTTAGGATTAGGATTTAAACCTAAAAGCTTGTTGGGTCTCATCATGGTTGGAGCTCTATCGGCACAAGGAAACACGCAGTTAGTCCACGAAAGCTGATTTTAATCAATACATTTGCTTGTTTCAACATTTCTTCTCCTGTGGTATGTTTGTCAAGTGGACAGCAAAAGAGAAATTGTTCCACGCAGCCAGCGGGCTCATGGAATCGCACGAACACCATTAACTGTGCATTGTTTCCTAAAGATTTCGGCTCGTCCATTTGCAAAATAAGATTTCCACTTCCCTTTGCAGAAGCGTTGGTTTGTTTCGGAATATCGCTTGGGATTTTTGGATACGCTGCTTGGTGGTGCTTTTGACAAGGGAACCATAGCTAACTTAGTAGCTACGGAATCCCCACACGTTACCTATTGCTCTTTTCATGGCTCCTGGTGTAAACAAGCTCTCTCACGCTTTTGCTTTAATTTTCCAAGCAACAGAAAAAGAAGCACGCACTGCGTTACTATGGGAGTAAGCTACCACTCCTTTTTTTCTTTTCATGAGCGAGTTGTTACTGTCCACTGCTAAGCCGCACTAAATCTCGGGGCAAGTGTTGAGTAGCCATTCGATTGTCTCATAGTCCAGGACCATCATGGAAAACAAACCAAAATATGTTGCAAGATAAGAAGACGGGAAGTCTTTGGATGTTTCAAACTCAACTTTACTATCGTATTGATATTATGAATAGCTCTTTCCCAAAAAAATCTTCAAGCGTTTCATCATGCATAAGCATAAAAGTAATATTTATAAACTGGTCTGGGTCCTGCTTGTTTTGTGACGCCAATGATTTATCGTTTTTCTGTATTGCATTCCCATTATTCGCTCCGTTCGTTTACACAATGACATGTGTTGAAAATAGCTTTTTTGTGATTACAATTTTACTTAAAAATTGTTTCCGCAGGAACTAACTTCTGTTATGACAATCCAGCTGCTCTTCACGGCCAAATAAGGAATGACATGAACATCGATGAATCTACATTCATGCAGTTGTATTCTTGGTATGTTCGTTTCCTATTGTAAAAATTGTCCTGTGAGTTCTAAGTCGGAGTTATCACATAAAGGTATTGCATTTTAATCAGCATTATGCTGATATTGATTAGATGACCGTGATGGTCATGCATCAATCGTATGTGAAACAGTGAAAATCTTTGTTAACAGTGATCAATTCCCTTGCCATTGTGTTTTCAATTACTCTAATTTCTACTTTCCACTGACAATTGGTTGATTTTTTGCATGGTGGCTTTTTGGATTGTTTCTACTTATTAGCGTAGTCATATGAAACAATCAATCAATCACAAAATGGCAGCAATATCACTTTCGTATTTATACAATCACTAAATATTATATACGTGGAGAGAATTAACGTACAGAATCAACGTATTTTCAAAATCAGCACAACAGTGCAAATATTCTTGTTGAATTTCACAGGTTTAACATCTGATGAAGCTGCTTTAGTAAAATACTGTATGTGCATGTATTCAAAACCTTTGTTACAATTTACTGCTTGGCAACACAGCCACAGCTAAACGTGTTCAAAAACCGTGAACAGTGAGTTTGCAAGAGCAAGCTTTGCATCGTCGCATTCTTTGATCAACAGCGTGTGCGTTGTTGTCCTGCTCAGCGAAAGGCACTGTTGCAGTTTTGCAATCGGAAAGCCCGAGCGGCATATGCGCAAAGCTTCACACTGTGGCAGCAAGCAACAATAGAGATCACACGCCATGATCACTCTATTACTGCTTGTTCGTGCCATATATATATATGGGTGCTGTTCTTCGCGCACATCCCATTCGTGGTGAACCGAACATTCACTGCAACGCCAACAGAGAGGTTGCAACAGCACCAAACGAAAGGTTTTCTTTTGGAAACGCCACCTGTTAGAGTCTTAGTGTGAATGAAATTGTGAAAAATACAGATGATTTATTCGAATTTACTACGAATTCAACTCAAGCGAAATTGAAATCGTGTGTGAAAGACTTACCAAAACGATTGTCATTGCTTTTTTTCTGTCCGTACGCCGGACGTAACTTGCATCTGATGTGTATTTCCAGGTACTCGTGGCCTAATGTGGTCCTGTGCTTTTTCGGGGGTTATCTCCTGGATCGAGTATTTGGGATTCGTCTGGGAAGCATACTCTTCTGTCTTTTAATTCTTGTTGGACAACTGATCTTTGCTCTTGGTAATATTGCTGCTGCTCAGCATGTAGAGATGAATTGACATTGGATGACAATTAGTGGTTTTGTGCGAATTATTTGCCGTGCTTATGTCATTGTGCAGTTCGAGTAGTCTCAGTTGATAGCTAATGGTCTGATTTGATAGTTTAAGACGTGCTTTGTGACAATCCGTTTCGTGCTTTGTGACGCTCCGTTTGGGATAGTGAGATTCGCTGGGAAGCATAATCCTCTGCATGTTTGTTCTTGTTCGTCAAATGATCTTTGCTCTTGGTACTGTTGGCTGCTATTCAACGCGAAAATGAATCGATCAGTGATATTTGATAAACAGTTTTGTGCAAATGGTTTGACAAGCTTGTTTGTTGGAGTTTGTGGCTCTGATCATAGTTTGTGGTCTTATTTGTAAAGCTCAGTTTAGTTGGTGGGTTATTAAAATAAGGTGATCAAACTCAGTTTACAATTTAGATTATACTGATGTTTTGTGAATGTTTCACTTCGAACTAAAGATAACTTTGATTAAGCAAAAATTCTATTCAGTGATTTTCAACCTGACGAAGTTACTTAAGTTCTTACTCTACCAAACAAGCTTGCTGATTTGGCATCGAATATATCTTCTTTATTGTGGTATTGGAGATCACGGCTCTCAGTCGCTCTGCCTACTATGAGCTGTTTGCAGGTGATCGGCCCAAGAATGACGTGATTTGTTACAAAGGTTGTGTCCGAAATACAGTACATTGACTAGTAAAGCAAGTCTGCAACACGTTACTGAACTGCGATGGTCACTGCACACCAGAGAATATGAAATTTTTCGAGTGATTTTTTGTCACTGATTGTCTGATCCAAGTCAGTAATTCAATTTCACTCATGTCACGCTCTGAAGATATTAACCAGTGATTCGACTCACATTTTTGGAACTCACACATTTTTCGACCAATGGTATTCAGCCAAATCGCTGTTTTTTTGTAATTATGAACTCATTTTCATGCGCTTCAGTGTGAATAAATGCTCATGCAAATAGATACCTCTGTGAATACATACTCGCTTCTAAAACTGTAGTTATTAAGTCAGGTTATTGCTTCGAAAACGTGGTGTCAAAACAGCTCAATATGAAACACTTCAAAACTAATTTTTGAAGCTTTATGTGAGAATATATTTTTGATTTAAAAAATGTTCGAAGTATTCGTAGTCCCTGCCAAGTGCAAACAGCTTTAATACAATATTAATAATATTTTTTGCATCAGTTTCATTGATCATATCACAAGTACAGTCCAATAAAACAATGACACAAAAAGGATTAGTCATACCCCACTACAGAGCAGGTGTGAGATGATAAAAATAGACAACACAGGGAGCTGTCAAACACTGAAACAATGGACCAGTTGTAACTGCATTTCCTCATTACCATATAGTAAACCGGAAGTGGGAAGAAAATGAAGACATTTTAAGATCAGGTTCTCAGGTAAATGGCTGAAAGCATCGGGCTGCGCGGCGCACAAAAGCATGCAAATTGTTTTGATCAAATTAAGGCTTCACATGTTTTTGCGTGATATTTTTAGCTTGGGGCTGACAACGTTTGCTTTTGATGTTCGAAACGCTGCCGTTGCTTTTCGCAGGAGCTACTGTTGAAAAGATGTGGTTGATGGACCTCGGGAGACTCGTGTTCGGCATCGGTAGTGGGTCGGTGGTCGTGGTGCAGAACACTTACGCCGTGCTTTATTTCAAGGGAAAAGAGCTCAATTTCGTGTTTGGCCTCCAACTCAGCATGGGAACAATTGTAAGTCTGTTGACGTTTTGCGCACACGCGATGCGGTCTTTGTTGTGTTTCTCGCTCGGTAAACAGTGCATAATATAAGACACTCTTTACGTTTCCATTGCTTTTTCACAGTTTGTGTGTTTATTCGAATGAAGATTTAATGAAATGCGTTTCTTAAGTAAATAATATGATTGCTTTGATTGAGAAACACTATTTACACTTCCACTGTTCCTACGCAGTTTGTCCTCCATTCGTTTGTCGATTTTATGAAACATGGATTTTGGTTAATAACCAGTTACTTTGCGTAGAATTCACAAACGTCAGACAGCGGTTGCTACGAAGGAACAGCTTTCAATAATGACGTTCCACCATCTTACTATAATTCTCCATTCGCGCCTGCTTCAGACAGATGCCGAAGTATTGTATTTTAGAAAACATGGGCGCGGAATTCATTCGAAAAGCATCTTGCTCCCCCCAATCCCAGTCATTGTCAGATTTTCGTATTTTCTCTCCTAGCTTTATCACTTTGAAGGTTCCCGTTCTTGTCACAATCACTTACTCTGTATGCATCTCCTGTTCTTTCCATTACGCTTTTACATTGTTCCATAAAATTGTGCATCTATATCTGCGTGTTGCGGTAAAGCAAACGTTTACAGCGCAAAAGAAATAAGTGGCAAAACTCATGTGTGGACACAAGGGAGCTATCAAAATGCGCCTTTTGTCTCTAAGAGACGCAAGAGAAAGAATCTCAAATCTATCTGAAAATGTTAGAAAAAAGGTATTATCTTCAACAAAAGAAAGCAAATATTTCGCTATTCAATTAGAGAGACTACAGAGATCAGCAGCGTCCAATTTATAGAAGGTCCAAAACCTTAAGGAGATAGTATCTCTGGCCAGTGGCGTAACAGACGGGGATCAGAGGGGCGAATCACTCCACCTGTCAACCTGAACTTAAAAACTGGGCCACCACTTTGCCGATTGTTTGGTTTTAGTATTCTTATGTTCTGCAGTAGGCTGTTGTTGTTGTTGCAATTTTAGGAGTATTTTCGGTTGATTTAGGGTTTTAGTATAGCCATCCGCATCTGGATTCACCATCACTTTTCAATTTTGTTCTGAGTGTTGATTAGTGGTCCCCTTACAAATGATCAGTGGGATCCTTGCAGCTAAGTTTACCCCTGGCTAAAACTTCCTGTGATGCTACTGTCTCTGGCCCCTTCGCCCCAGAAGAGCTTACCAATACCCTCAACCACCTGGTGCCACGAAATTCTCCTGGATTAGATTCTATATTCCCAGAATTTCAACTTTCAAATCCTGGTTATGCGGTCTCTTCACTTCCTGCATGCGCCAACTCGAAATTCCCAGGATCTGAGAAGTGACCCCTAAGCCAAATAAGACATTGGTTGACCCAAAGTGTTATCGCCAGGGCTGTCCCATTCCCATCCCATAGCAATTTATGCCTGTCCCATCCCGTGGGATTCCCATTACATTTTTATAATATTAATATGGAATACAATTCAATTAAAAGTATTAAATTTATGAAAGTTTAGGTTTAGTATCTACTAAATAGGACTACAAGTACAAAGAGACATGCAAAACGACAAAATTTATTGACTTTAAAATTCAGAAGTATAGTCTAAGTATGACAATTCAGTAACATTCTGACACTCTCACACTCTCATTCTGTTTCTGAGTCTCATGGGAAATACAAATGTGTGCTGTCCCATCCCATGGGACGTTTCCCATGGGATTCCCACAGGAATTCCATTCCCATGAACAAGCCTGGTTATCGCCCTATATCTCTACTCTGTGTCGCCATCACGACCCTCGAGAGACTCATTTACGCTCGTGTCGAACCAAACATGGATCCACTACTCCCCCAAGAACAGGCGGGCTTTCAACACGGAAGGTAACCGCAGATCAGGTCACCTTACTGATGCAAGTCATCGAGGATAGTTTTTCGGCTAAGAAGAATTATCGGAGCTGTGTTCGTCGATCTCACAGCTGCCTACAACAGTGTATGGCATTGTGGGCTCACCTGCAAGTCACTGTAGCTCAGGGGTCTCAAACTCAAATTGCTCCGTGGGCCACATGAGGGCTTATGAGGTAACCCGCGAGCCGCATTATGACGCTGACGTAACAATGGCGGTACCTAAACTTACCTGAAACAGGTTTTACATCTTATTTCCTGCGGAAGGATTCATGAATTACAGGAAAATCGATTCTGGCCGTCTCATCGTTCGTATTAATCAATTCTAGCCATCTGGGGAACTTGTTCGCTCTCTAGCTGAGCGCTTTAACACCGGTGAATAAACTAGATAACGTGAATGTTTCATTCATTTTCATGCCCGCTTTTCCTCTACGGAGGGTAGGCGGACTTGGAATACCTCACGGTCAACAGCATTTTCAGATAGTTCTGCTCGCCCCACACCAAGACGGTACCAAGCGATGCAGTCACTCCACGTGGTCCTTGGACGACCTCTGGGCTGTTTT
>JGI24159J19872_10002830_pt1 | contig 21063 bp, 3 predicted proteins | sample Ectturendosymbi4_FD_19872 | JGI IMG/M metagenome (IMG submission 19872) | reverse complement strand
CGATCGAAAGGTTGGAGGTTCGATTCTCTTCAGGGTCACATCACGTGAGTAAGCCTCAATAAAACGAGAACTACAGTTTTACATTTGTGTTTACCGTGATGACTTGCACACATTCATATTCTTTGATTCAACTTTCTTCCGCGCAGTGTCGGTACAGTAAAAAAATGAGAAAAGACGTTCTCAACACTATTATTAGACGGTGAGTTTTCGATCTGCTTCGTGAATCTAGCGGGACAACTGCAGAAGCTGCAAAAATCAGATTAGCGAATGCTGACAAACTTTTGCTCAAACGCAGATTTAGGAAGTAACCACAACTTAGGGCCTCAAAATACTTTTAAAAAATTCAAAAACAAACCCCTAAAATACAATATAAAACTGGAGAAAAAAGGATTGAGTCAGGAAGCGACAACACTGATTACTTCAAAAACCCAGTGAGACTAAAAAAATTTCACCCAAAAAGTTTCTATACATCTGGAAGGGTATCAAGATGTCCAACATTCATGCATGTGGCACTTATGTTTGCGTTTTATCAAAGTAATTGTGTTAGTACCATCAAACGCATGATTTTCTGATACCGCCACATTTATAACCTCGTGTTCTTTAATGTATTTGTGTGGTCCTTGTATAATCATACTGCATTGCTTGTGGGAGTGAAGACGTTATACCAGGGGTGCAAAAATCCGGTCGCGCACTCGCGCCGCGCGATCAAAAACTTGGAGTGTGCGATCATTTTTCATGTTTTATACTTGATGCATACGCACGCACTGCTACTAAAATTAACAGAAACTTTTGCACCTCTGCGTTATACAATACAAAAATGCAATAGGCCCGTTCCAGTGAACGATTCGTTTGTGAGGATTCGCCCTTGACCGCGGCGTGGCGAACGGACCAACAGTGCGGGTATTGAGCTTTTCTTTCCCGAAATGATGAGACTCGATTTGCTTTCAAGTATTTTGTTCGAAGCGTCCTGACACGCGTGGACTTTAAAACGACCTTGCCGCGCGAGGGCGCAGTCTTTAGCTTTCAAACCTCATTGCAAGATAAACCTTTCGGTTCAAACCATTCGTACCTCAGGGAGAAGGAACTGGTTGTTTTCAGTTTTTTTGAGGATCACTCCAGAGTACAAGATGCTGTTGAAATGCACATGGTCGCAGTAGGAACGTTTGAACACATTTGGCTTGCCCGCCTTGTCCAGCCACTGAACCTTGAACGGCTTGGATATTGTGAAAATGTTGTTGGGGCACAGGCAAAGGAAAAATCCGCCTACACGATAAATGGTAAATTCGGAAGTTTGCAAACAATGATTTCCAAAATGTTAACAAACTTTTCCACTAAATCGAAGTCACCCGTTGACCCTCTTAAGCGTCTGCCGATTTTAATATGGAATGAGTGTCTGCCGATTTTTAATACGAAAAAAAAAAACAACAATCAAAACAAGACACTCGCAATTTTCAAACAACCTCCGGCTGGAAATTCAGGTGCACGTGACATAACATGCAATTCACAGCTCACAATGCGCAGATACACTTCCGAGTGGGAAGCACACGTAGGCAGAAGCAACTGACATGTCCTCACCGTCTTCGTTTCTGACTGCTAGCACTTCCCCTTTGACATAGTAGGGGGTCTGTTGGGGGGTGCCAGGAGACGAGTCCCTTGATTCAACTTTCTTTGGACGACCCCGTCGTCCAGCGGGAGAACTTGCGACCGGTGCAGGTGAAGTCGGTTTCTCGTAACTTCAGTTTGAATAAAAACAACATTGAAAATCCGGATGCGAAGATGCTTCGCTGAGGTACGAAATGCTCCGAGGGTGCAGATATAGATGGATAAACAAACAGATTACACTGATGCGCTGTTCTTAAGTAGCACTCACACCAATCTGTTGCTTTTATACGTTGCACAATGCTGGATTAAACTGAACGTTCCAACAAAGACATAAACAGCCAATTTCATAAGCGTTTTTAAGTTTTTTTTGCCAACATTTCGGAACTGAAATCTTGTGCTGGTCTTACGTTTGACAAAAAACTTTGATCTATTTCCGAACAGCAAGTAGTCTCACTCGTAAACACGTCTGCAGGCACACAACATGTACCTCTTTTACCACAAGTTATGGAAACACGCGAACAAACAACCTTTTTCTTTCGCATACGCTAGTTGTGCAGGTTAGTAAACACCACCTTCATACAAGCACCCGCGCATGACATCACCAACGCACTGTGACGACACAAATGCACTGTTACATGACTTCTAACGCACAATTCGTCTAAAACATGTACAGCGCCTCACTCAGCAAGGTTAGCGTTGGGTGTAATGTGCCGCCTCGGTCGTTTAGTCTGTTGCCTTGTTTCAATTAAGGCTGATGCTGATCGTTTTTCCGCCAGACTCGGTCTACCACGACCTCTTTTTTCTGAAAAAAGAAAAGAGTAATGGTGGTGTTAACAAAAGGATCTCCCGTTTCCAGAAGGAAATATATTCGTTTCCCAAATTCATTGCCTCTCAGGCGTTTGCTAGAACCAAAGCACGATATCACGCGCTAATACGACTGACCATTGTTTACATGCTGGCAAAAATCTACCAAATGCTGTCAAAAGGATCGAAGTGTATGATGCACAGAGTAAAATGCCACTTAATCCCAAGCATTTCACTATATCAATAGTCTTCCTCATAATTGTCGTCTTTTTATGCAATAAGACGAAAAGCAGCAAATACACGGTCACTCACTGATGGGAAGTCAACGGATGTAAGCATGAGATATCACCATGGAAACGATGACATATATGGAAACGATATATGATATGATATATGATATGAAACGATATATGGAAACGAAAATACAGCAACTCTGAAATTCTAAATGCATNGAGCAACAAGTGGCACAGCGTGCGATAGGCTTGGGTGAAATAAAGTTTATCAACATTATTTTAAATCACGCACAAGTGGTGCATTGCCACAAACGGTAGAACTACACCGACAATCCAATCGACCTGCAGAGGTTCACTGGCGGATGGTTAAAAATGATGTTTAGACAATCATTGTCTGGCATCAACAGCAAATATGAAGTCAGGATAAAGGAACTGATTTTGACCTCGAGCCATTGCCAAGAAAGGTAAAAAAGTTGTGCTGGGAAATTTACTGAAGGTAGTAAATTTGAGTTTTAGCATGTGTTCACCTTTACGAGAACAGACAAGAGAAACTGGCAAAAACAGTCACATTAGGGTTTTAAATCCTTAGGGTAAAAAATCACAGACCAGATTTCAAATTTTTTCACTGATGATTTCATGTAAAAATTGCTCAAACAGACTGCATCGCACACCAGATTTTTTTTCCCTGAGACATTTAGGTCATTTGTCCCATAGTAGTATTAAAACTCGCTGTAACAGTACTCACTACTATATATTTTCAGACAACGTGACTGAATTGACTTAATTTATTTCAGTCATTAAAAAAAAATCAGTCTATGACCAAAAAACAAAAGACTGTCTACCTTTTGGTTCGGCTTCCTTAGGTTCAGCAGCTGGTGTGCTCATCTGTCCTGCAAGTCCATCTTCAGTAGCTTGCGTGTTGGCTTCTATGTCCGTGGCGATGGCCTCTTGTTGATTCTTTAAAGGATTTTGTATTTTAGATACGTTGAAAATCAGCATGGACATTTTTCGACTTGGTACTGTTGCAAATGCTTCTTTCCAGAGGAATGGAAAAATTTTGTATTGTTACAAAATAATACAGACAAGTTTTAAGACACAAACATGGATCAAATGAGAGAAGACTTTCCTTACACAGCACAAATTTGTAAACCTTACCGCAGACAACTTAATGAATGATTATTGCGCATGTTCACCACCAACAATGGTATAAAACACCTATCAATAAAATATTTTAACAAAAGGCAGTCATCCGTACTAAAGACCCTGTTGGTTCTCATGACACACAGCGTTTCCCCATAATGGATTAATCTGACTGCAAGTTGCAACAGGACACATTTGAACTTAATTGAGATTAATAAACTGCCACTGATAACATGAGATAACTAACATAGAAATGAAGCTTTAAACAAACAACGTTTTTGCTGTGAAAAGTCACAATTAAATTAAAGCCAGTACCACCATTTTGATTAAACAAAGCCAGTATTACAATTAAATTAATGCCAGTACCACCCACCACTTTGAGCCAGGAGTTGCCAGGCGTGATCCTTTGCTTGTTTTATTGCGTCCAGGAGTTGCCGTGCCGAGCCTTGCACAAGCACAGAACTACCTGATGTAATAAAACAAACCAAAGATGCACCTGGCAACTCCTGGCTTGTGCCAAATGTGTACGGGCCTTTAGGGTATATTGCGACCATTGTTTGATTAGTTGCATTATATTAGTGGCAAAATGCCTTCCACCTTCCACCAACAGATATCTGGTGAAACAAAGTTATTAACACATGCATCATTGTGTTTCTAATCTGTTGAGCATGTTATGAAGTAAGCATGCAAGTACATATGTAATTCCCTGACTTGGTTTTGCCAGTTGTGGGTGAAACCTAGCATTGCAGCCATCTACCATCCAGATATATACTTAACCTTGTAGTTTTTTTCATCTAATCTATAACATTGCCGCAAGTGTTTTTACATAATCCCATTATAGCTAACCCCACACCCATTATAGCCAACCTCATATATTCCTATCGTAGCTAACCCCAAATCCAACCTAGCTACTCCTGTTTATAACTCTTTCCTATACAACTAAAGATACATTTTTTGACAGGTTGGTGGTGAATGCATAAAATACCTGGGATAAGAGCCATGTAACATTGTAAAAAGAAAATCGCAAATCAAATGGAACATGAACAAAACCACAAAAATGGTTTCTATAACTACAGATTTATGTGAAAAAATTAAATAATGACATTCACAGTGGGTGATTTAACAAAATGAAGTATATATGGTGAAACATGAGTGAAATGTGTTGGCATGTGGAGCAATCTGTAAGCATGCACACAAAATAATTTGTACTGAATGTGAACAAGTTTTAGTTCATTACTGATGAAGTCCATTCAAATTTATCCATTGCATAGGTGTTTTATTTTTTATGGAAAGGAAACCTTTCCCAGCAAACATCGCACACTAACACCTATTTTGCCTACCACAGGGGTTCTCAACCTTTTTCACATTAAGTACCCTGAGTCATAAAATAATTAACCCGAACCCCCAGGTTAGCTGGCAAAGCCATGGATTTCACATTATTGCATCACAACAATGCAAGATGAGGCAAAATCTACGCGGAGTTTTCAATCGGCACGCATTTTCCTCTAGTATAGGATACTAAAAAATAGCAATACATGAAAACTCAACTGCCATCCAAGTACCCCTGGAAATCTTCCCATGAACCCCTGGGAGTTCACTAACCCCAGGTTGAGAACCTACCAGGTAGGCATCATTAGCTCTTATTCCAATAGGATTTTACTTTGTTCTTTCCTTACTATCTTTGTTGCGACATATGCGAAACTAACTAAATTTTGCTGTATTATTGACATACAGGGTGTTCCAAAACGTTTCTTATCTTTTGAGATGCTACAAACTCAAGGCATAAAAAATTGAACAGGTTTAATGTTTAGTAAAACTATATGGATTGAGAAATCAAAATATGTTGTANGTTATATAAAAAATGTTTGAGATGTACGCTGCCTATCGAAAGGATTNCTTTCCCAGCAAAGAATCAGACACTAAGGTCCCACAAAGNATATATTTCAGCTACTAGGTAGGCATCGCCAGCTCCTATATTCATAAAATTTTACTGAGGAATTTAAATATGTGTAAAGAGGGTCGTTTCAAGAATTAACCTTGGTGACTGCTAAGACATGTTTTGCAAGACCGCAACTATTTCATCTGAATACCAAGATATTTCAGTAACAAGATAGCACAACAGTGGCACAGCTGAATCTGAACACAAATTCATTTGCTAGGAAACGAATGATTTCACATCAGGGACACATCTTCAGTCCAGCATAACGCAAGCAAAAGCTTACAGGAGAAATGATGAAAAAGACAGTGGAGGAAAAGCAAGATTCAGAGGAAGTGCACAGACTGCAAGAACAGGCTAGCCCATTAAGTTTCTATCACCAGATGCAAAAACCAATTAACTCGAATCAGTGGCACATCTAGCCTGGAATAAGGGGTGTGTTGTGGAAGGGCAGCTTTTGATATCACTTTTCAGCATAAAACTACACTTCTCTTAAGACTACAAATCGACTGATGAATTTCGCGATGTTGCCAAAGCATTATATTGGCAAAATTCTGCCAATATACAGTACATAAGCAATATTTGCTCACAAAAGCCACTACGCTAGTTTTCTGCACGGAGTGTGCAGAAACCCAAGTTGCTACTTTGTCTATGATTAATCAATGCTAATTCTCTGTACTGTTCCTTACGACACGCAGCCCTCTGACTGCATCAAGTAGTGTGCAATATTGAGACCACTCTGCAATCGTCCCAATAAACCGGTCTATGACATAACATTCGTTCCCACGTTTTCCACAGTAAGCAGATGGCTGCCTACGAACAAATCCGTGTTTTTGACTATCTTAGTGACCCATATTGTTTGTGCATAATTCCATGTTGTTATACGCATCTTCATTGCACTGAAGTATTGTCTTTCAACTGTGGTTTGAGTTTTGCAAAATATTGCCATTGCTTATCAGCAATGAAAAATAACAACACTGGTATCAGCCCCACTAAGCCTTATTGATCGAGCTCTACCTGAACTCCAATGAATCAAACTTGATTAGTAAGGCTGGTAGCCTAGTGCAACCAACTATTTAGAATAGATAGTGGTATTGACCTCATTGTCTAAGCACACAAGGAAAGATTTCCATATTATCATTGCTTTTGGTTGTAGCGCATTTATTATATCACAATCGGCATTTGTTCTTAGGAAGATGGTGCTGAAAAGACACTTAGCTTTGTCAAACATTCAGCAAATGTTATCCACATAGCAATGAGAGCTATTTATCTCAAGATGAGTCATTCTATAAAAACGTGTTTTTCAACGTTATTCAAGTTGAGTCACCATTATTTCTCAATGTGACTTGAGTCAAGTCACCAAAAATCATAACTTGAGTGTGAGTCATTGACTCGAGCCATGCTACACTGCTTCCAAATAACATTTTTTACATGGTGGATCTNATGGGCACACGTCCAAGGTTGGAATTTACAGTTACCAGGTAAAACAGCAGCTTGCCCTTATACATCAACCACAAATTAGAAATCAGAAGGAAAAACGGAGGTACATCATTAGCCATACTTGGTCACAAAATGACATGGTTGCAGTGTGCATAGCTGTTTTTTTTTCGGTTGTAGACCGAACAAAAACGTTAAGTCATTTCGGTCAGAATGCTTGAAAATATAAGATAAAAACACTTCCATGGTGACTTTTGTGAAACAAATAACTGAAATATTTCGGTGACCAAAATTTCTCAGCTAAAATTGATCGAAATGTTTCAGCAAAAAAAAAGGTGCNTGGTGGATATTTTTAGAATCTTAAACATGGGTTCAAAATTAATTCTATTTTTCGCTGAGACAATTTGATCACTTGTCCTATAATACTATTCAAACTTGCCGTAACAGTGTTCACTAGTCTATATTTTCAGTCATCATGACTGATTTTATGTAATTTTTTCAGTCATTTACAAACAAATTCAGTCTATAACAAAAAACAAAAACTAGGTTCGGGTACATCAAGTTCACAGTTAAAAATAAAATTATCAAAATGAATGAAGATTTTAGAATTAAGCCAGTGAACTTTTCATATTTGTAATTATACACTAAATATATAATTGATTTGAAAATTGCACTTTAAATATAAGTGGGTTAAACATTTAAAATAAAAATACCAAGCAAATATTCTTGGCAAAACATATTTGTGCATATCAAAATCACCAAACATGTTGTAAACTTACGATTTCATCAGACTGGTTTGTTGAGTTCAATGAATGCTCTCCACTTTCGTCATGCTTTCTACTTTCAGGTGTGTTTGTTTCTACTACCTTAGCACCATCCTCAGAAGGTTTATCAGCAGCTGTATCGGTTTGTGAAGGCTCATTAGAACTATCAAGGTGAGTTTCTATTTGTGGAGGCTGAGCAATTTCATGAGTTGAAATGTCTTTCTCTGCAGTTTTCACAGCTTCATCTTCAGTAGTGGCATCTTTTTTTGTGTCAACTGCCGGTTCACCATGAGTAGTGAGTTCACAAGTATGATTATCATCAACTTCCATCTCATGTGGCTGTTCTTCTGATTTTTTTTCAGCAATCATAACTTGATTGCCTGACTCTTTCAATTTTTCAGACATATCATCTGTGACAGAATGATCATCAGTTGATAGATCACTCTCTTTCATTTCAACATCAGAGACATGAAGAGCAGCACCAGAACCTACTCCATTTTCCTGGCTCATGATGGTAACCACTATAAACACAAAAAAGCAGAAAAGGGCATAAAAAACCGCAAGATGAGCATGAAAATTCTTTGGCAGTTGACCTAGAAATTAGGAGCCCTATAGATTGCAGCAAAGATTGCTGACCATCCAACTTCCTAGATTTTTAGGAGCTTTTGTTGAATGCATGGCGTAGCACTACACATTATACTGAAACTCCATATGTGACATTTCACCTGGTTTGAAAATCTCTGATATAAAGTCCAGTAAAAAGTACTTAATAGTCTAGTAAACCTTGACTCATTGAGTTTGCATTGGATCATAAACAACCCATGCTGGACTTAGTGTAGAATTCTCTTATATTGTTACTTCATGGGACCAGAGTAAAAGTGTCGCTATGGTGAACCACTGTTATGGCCGAACTACAGTAAAGCATTCCTAGCTTCGCAAGGGTTAAGAATGTTCTTTCATCAGGATTGCACCAACAGCTTCACAAAATATGTCCTGCCTCATAGTCAGAGATTACAGACAACTCCAGTAAATTGCATAATGGTTAACATCTTTGGAGCCTGGTGATTTTTCACTTTAAGAGGTATAATTTGGTCATAATTGGCAACTTTTGCAACTCGACAACTCACCAGCCGATTGTGCTAGAGAGCTGTTCAAACCCTCAAAAGACTAGAGTGAGTAGGGATGGGCATTTAAGAATATTTTACTATTCCAGAATTTTTCCAGAATAACTAAACCGAATCCAGAATCTTATTGTTTTTTTCCTACAATACATTGCACCTAAGAATTACTAAAAAAAACGTCGTTCACTCAAAAATCCAGGAGGCTCACACAGTGCACTTTTCTTAATCTGGCACTGGAAATCAACAGTTTATCCTTTTATCAATCAATACATTTGCGCAACATTGAAGAACAAATTTATTTATTCCAATGCAGTGGTGCAATTTTGCTAAGCGAAATTGGTTATGCCAGGAAAGGCCAGATTTTGACAATACCTTTTAAAATAAAACTCATTTTTCTAGGCTATAGGTGTCCTTAGACCCAATCAACCTTGGCTAGTGGCCTAGCACAACTACAAACGACTTCAGCTAATTTCATGCCAGTTGAAAACATAAATCGCTTTATCGCACAGAAACTACAAATATAAGAAAATAGTATGGTTAATCGCATAAACTGGATATTCGAATGGAAATGTTCTTTTCATTTGTAAACTTAAGTCGCTTAATCGCATAGATAACTTTGAAGGAGTGTAAAGCGCACTGCTCAGATAGTGTAAAACCTGAGTGCCATTCATTTGCAGCAACTATTGCTGAAACGACTCCCTTCACTGACGTGCCAAAATCAACACCAAGCGTTCAACTTCCAGGCTTCAGCACACTGTGTTCAGCGCTGCCTAGTCGTGTCTCATCCCTGTGGGTGCTAAGCTTTGTTGTGAAAGTAGCAGTTTTGAAGTTAATTTCATGGCATTGGGTAACTACCGAATGCATGCGACAATGTTTGACACTTTTGCAGTAGATGTGTTAAATTCTCTACAGAACAAAAAAAAAATGTGCATCAGTACTGTACAGTGTACACCAACTTTAAATTTTAGTTTGTTTTCTGAAGCACTGAGCACAGTGCACTTCACAGTTTAAAATGCGGATATATGCTGTACGATCCTCTGCGGATAATGCACTGTTTCAACTTTGTTACTTTTTTTTCATATCAATAAGATTCATTTGGTGAATGCCTCAACCAAATGGTACATACCAAACGCCATTGAGATTAGGAAAGCTTGATGATGCCACAGGCTAAAAAATCAGTTAAATCTTTACGTACAGTTCTCAGCTGCATCAGGACCAAGGGATTTTTAGAACTTCGAGGCATTTTAATATTCAGCAATTCTACAAATCTTCATACACGGCAGCTGTGAGATATAAACGTGTTCCCAACTGCAGTGTATGCATAGTTCAAAGCAAGCAGAAAAATGGCAGCAAGTGCAGGAAACGTTCCACGACTAACACGGGTAATTATTACATCAAACACGCAGTGTGCCCATTTAAGAAAACATGCAATGCNCAGGCCNACAACAACTTTGAATTAAAATTTCAACTGATGACCGTTGGTTTACTAAACACTAAAGGATTTCAGAATTTAATGTACTGTATCAGGAGCAAGGCATTTGTAGAACATCATGAAATCTGTGTTTGGTTGGTTGTCAAGCTGCAGATGCCAATGGTGTAGGGTGGCATGCATGTGGAGCGATGTGATTGTTGCGTAAAAATCGTACACAGCGTTAGAAGGGAAATGCTGTTGCCTGTTCCAAAAGACTCGCATTAGAAACCTGCAGTGGCAGCGTAGCATCACTGCTGAGTACCTACAGCACAGGGGGCATGAAATGACAGTGAAGCGATGCGCCGCTGATGTAGTGCAATACCTCAAGGTTTTCCAAATGTCTGCATGTTAACTGTGATCGCAACTTGGTGGTATTTAATCATGCACTGGAAAAAGATCTTGACAAAAGTTTTTTCAAGCCACAAAGATTTTTTCTTTGTGGCTTGTGTACAAAGATTTTTTCAGGCCATTAGTGCAAGCAGAGGCAACTGTTCATTCACAGTTTTCCTCTCTCCAGGCACTTTTCTAACTGGCACGTTAACAAAACGACTACAACTGATATATATGCAGGATGCACTCAACGACTTACAAATGCATGTAGTCAGTTAAGTAACTGCAGAAATAGCTGCACATGTTGGTGTCTCAAGAAAGCTTATGTGGTGCACTGCAAACTGTCAATGTATGCACAACAGTGCCAAGTTTCCACTTGCCCATATTGTGCAAGGAAAACGCAGGGAGTCGACTAAAAAGACGTCTGCGTGTGCGTTAAGGTGCATCAGGAGTCCTCAACTTTTTTCAAACAACTTCTACCTAATGTTAAAGTGTTGCATTTTAGTAAAAAATGAGACCTCTAGAATTTTTTCGCAAATGGTTGATGTTTAGGGGTGCATCGGGACTCCTAAAGTTTGACCTGGAGGGTGAAACTTGCAAATAATGAAATTTGGCCATAACTTAGCAACTACTTGGAGTAGGAACATGATTTTGGTCTCTAACCGTACTAAAATACATACCAGCTATCCATAAAAGCTATCAGAAAGACCTAACAGGTTAAGCAATTTCTATTTGCACTGATTTTTGCAACAACAAATGAAAATTGTGTTTTTTACAAAAATGTTTAAACTTGTATTCTGTACTCTTCTTCTTGCTCATGTTTCAAGCCCTGGTGGTATTGCTAATACCACTTTTGATGAAATAAACATGTATTTGTGAAATTATGTAAAAAATAGCTGAGTGTGCAAAATTCTCATGAAAAACAAGCGGTGCAAGACCCATAGGCATAGCCAGGGAGAACCCCAGGGGGCCATGCGCCCCAAATTTCAGCATAGCTAATCATTTTGTGCTTTGGGAAGTGGCGTCCCAAACAAAAGTGCTGTTGTTTGCCTAAAGTCAAACATTTGCACCCCAAAGTTTTGGGTTGGCTACACCACTGGCAGGACCTCCAATGACCATGCTGACAATAAAAGAATTTGTAATCATCAACACGATACAATTGTCATTATTGTATTTCTTCTGCATCACAAGACTTGGAACAGCAAAAATATGTCACTTTTCTGTCATTTTCTTTATTTCTTGGTTGATGCAAGCTGGGATTTTTTTCTGTCTTGTTCCACCACTTGTACGAAACTTTGATAGCACCACTAAGACCTCACTGCAGTAAACACATCTGATCTAAGTTTTAACACCACNTTCAGTACAGTCATATATCATATTTATGGCATCAATTTTGACAAAAGCATTGTGATAGATATAATGGTGGGTAAGGCCAGTTTAGAACATCTTCAACCAAAAAGGAATGAACATTGTTCAAGAGAGTAACGATAATCGAGTGTGCCAAAGTAGGGCAGCTGTCAATATTTTTCTGGTATCTAGGCTTACCATACCCAGTACCGTTTTGGCATTGAGGAAAGGGGATTGGTTCTTTTGGGTTAAGAGCTAACAAGCAATCTGCTAATTCTAGTTGCTNTACAGGTAAACAATGNGAGTGGAACCATTTCTGAAATAACACACCAAAGATGGCGATTAAATGCTTTGACAGCACTATTTGAAACTGAGCTGCCAACAGCCTGATGCTGATACAACAGAAGACCTTTGCAAAGTCGCAAATCACTGTAAGCCCTTCAACAGTACAACTGCTGATAAACCATCACACAGTAAATTAGAGCGACAAGCAAGATAAATCTTTAACTATTGCAGCTGCATTCTTGTTGTGATGGTGCCTTGGGGTACTTATAGGATCCTTGCTTCAAGCAAAAGTATTTTACTTGCATAAAACATCTTGCCTGTCTATCTTGCTTTTTGGACTTCTCCTGGTCTCTTGAAAGGAATGTTTTCCTATTAAGACAAGACAAAGCTCAACAAGTTCAAGATAATCGTCTGCTGTGAACAGTCTGTTACAAGGTTCTTACAACAAAATTTCATGCAAGTGGTGGAACGAAACAAGAAAACATCCAAGCTTGCGTCATAAGAGACAGAGTATTAAGAACTTTTTGTGCTGGTCTTGTGAACACACAAGACGTTTAGAACTTCTGTGTCTTTTTGCTGTGTATTGTGACAAAGAAATGCAATAATGACAATCGTATCATGTTGATGATTAGCCTATATCAATTTTTTATATTGCCTTTCCTCAGCATGGGCATTGGAGGTCATACACTGCTTGTTTCATTGTCACAATTTTGCGCACTTATCTAGTTTTCATAATATTTCACACATTTGCTTATTTCACCAAAAACGGTAGTAGCAGCACCCAGTGATAGCATGACTGGAGTCAATTTTCTGTTTTGACTGTGCCTCGTGGCAGATATTATGCTAGATTTTCTGGATTAAGTGTTACAATGAGTCACCAACTTACATTGAGTTAGACCTGAGTCTCAGCTTTCACTGAGGGGCCAGCAGCACACAACACTATGCACAATACATCGTGATTTAATGAAGTATTTACATAGCACTATCATGGCAGTTGGCCTCATACTTTTACTTTGAGTTATTTGTTGGGGCATGTGACATAGAATTGACTAAGAGTGAAGAAGAGAACTAAAATGAAAGCTAAAAACTGCTTTCACCAAATATATAGATCTAAGTAACCTGATAACAAAAGCAGTGAAACAACATTGGGCACTACCGACTCGAAGGGCTAGTGACTCGACAAATATGATTCGAACACATCACTGGCAACACCACCATGGCTAAAGACTTGTCCAAGAAGAAGAATACATGACAAAATTTTGAACATTTTTGTGAAATACATAATTTTGATCTATTCTCACAAAAATCAGTGCAAATAGAAATTGCTTAACCTTTTATGTCTTTCTGATAGCTTTTATGGATAGCTGGTACATATTTTAGTAGGGTTAGACACCAAAATCATCTTCCTACTCCAAGTAGTTTTTAAATTATGGCCGTATTTCATTATTTGCCTTCCCGGTCAAACTTAGAAAGTCCCGCTGCACCTAAATTGAATCCAATTACTCAGTTTAAATTAGCATTTTGGATTCAGATAGTTTAGGATTTCCTAAATGCCCATCCTTATCAGTGAGTCTTCTAGTTTGCAATGGAAAATATTTTAGGTTTTGGGTTTAGTTTTTTTGTGGACGATGTCATAAGTGGAGCAGGTTTAGGCTGTTTTTGGCCGAGGTCATTGGTTATTGGGTCCCAACTACAGGAGGGAAGTGTTTTGCTCAAGTTTTTGTGAAAACTAGGCTAAAATCTGAGTCTTTTGAGCTTTTCACTAAGCTTTCTGTCTCAAGAAGTAATGGCCAAAAAACACAACCCAGAAAGATTTTTACCCATATTTTTGTTATTTTGCCATAACTTTTGAACTAGAAATGCTAAAAAGTCAATAAAGACTCATACTTTAGCCTAGTTTCCAAAAAAAACTTTGAGCCAAAATTCCATTTAGCAATTGGGGCCCAGGGCTAGGTAGCCTGAGACAAAAAGGCCTAATACCTACCCCACTTACGACATGACCCACAAAAAACTCGAAGTCCAAAACTTTCCAATTTTTTTCATTGCAATCTGGAAGACTGGCCGCATCTTTTGAGAATTTGAATAGCTCTCTAACACAATTACCTGGCAAGGTATGGATGGAGTTACAAAGTGGTGGGAAAATAGCAGATCAATGTGGAATTTTAAAGTACGAATATTTTGTACATCGGCCCTGAAGGTGTTAATCGCATATTTCACTTCAAAGAAAGGGAAGTGCACTGCACAGTTGAAAGCCATGGTATCATTAATTCGATCAAGCAACTATCCCCATGGGGATGGCCAGAAAAAAAATTGTAACACCTTTGGCTGAGTAAAATCAACACTGCAAGTTCAACCTCAAGTGGTTAATTTGCAAATTCAACTGATTAGACGGCAGCCTTGCCAGTTGGTCACACAGAACAAAAGAAGAAGTTTTAATGTCAGTACACAACTGTTTTGCTTTTAAGGTCATTGTCTAATCAAGGCAAAGTACAAAACAACTTTGAAACAAACGTGTTCACAACTGCATTAAACAGTCCAAAACAAGCAGACGAATAACAGCCACGATTGCAGAAAATGTTTCATGACAAATTGGCTATACAATTAACCAGAATATTTTGCATTTTGCCATTATTTTCAAAAATTGTAGTCAACATCCTTGTTGGGATAACAAAATCTCTTGCAGTTTTGCAACTTTTGTATCATTTTCGCTATTGAACGAAACAACAATGTGATACTTTTACATAACAGGATATTGCTTCTTTTGTTTGTCATTTTATGCACTGCTCCACCATGACTATCGATCAAATCCACAACAGTTGCAACAATCTCTAATACAGTAGCCTACAATACTCATGTAATGATTTGCCTCAACTGATTTACCTCAATTGTTGCTGAGTGAGGTGCAAATTTGGTAAATTTTTGAGGCCATTGTTAAAAGACGTCTGTCATGGGTCAACAATTCACTACTTATCTCAACGGCATTTCTATTCAGTCATAAAAGATTAGTGTGAGAGATCCACATAGGTGAGCTTACATTCGAAAATACAAAGAAAAGCTGTAACTATCATTACAACAAACAAAATATTCTGCTGAACTAATGAAAGCGGCACTATAGGTGAAGTGACAATATATTCAATGTTGCTATAACAAAAGTCGAACACACAAAAAAGATAGGAATTCTGCTGGGACCGACAAACAGCATCTTTATAGGCAAATTCAATTGTGTACGTCAGGGGTTGGCAATTAATTTGGCTTGGAGGCTGTCTTAAGAGGGGCGCGTTTAGCAAAGGGCCATACTTCTTGAGAAAACAGAAGCAAGTCTTGGTTAAGTCAGCCTCAGCATTTATACTGTGATAAGCTGGAGGGAATTTCAGATTTTCATGAATACTTCCGCGAGCCACTGAAAACGTTGCAGCGAGTCATATTAAGCCCACGGGCTTCTGTTTCTCCACCCATGATGTAAGTAATAGTTACACAAAAAGTCAGCTAATTTAGCTGCATTATGACAGTTTATATTAATTTGCTTTAGAACAGGCCTGTACAACTCAGAAAGTCCAAAGGGCCAAATTATCAACATAAAGTTGCAGCGGGCCGCAAAACTCTATTTTATTGCGATGTGGAGATTTCATTTTAGTATGGATGACATTGTAGAACGACAATTACTCATTCGAGGTTAAGCTTTTGCAGCATTTTCTACAATTGAGAAAGTTCTGACAGGACACAATAAAAGCTTTTGCAGGCTGCATGCAGCCCATATGTTGTGCAGGCCTGCTGTAGATAATTGCATAGTACTTAACGCACTGATGACTATTGAACATTCAAAATTTGCATATAAAGATGTGAATGTGACAAAATAAGTGATGACGATAAGTCTACATATAATTTTATGATCAATTAAAGTTACCTAAGATGGCATCTTTTAAAAATGAAGTAATTACGTCTGTATTTCCAGCTTTACATTGCTGTTAAGCCAGGCATGATGAAATTTCACCATTGGTTTTGTTTCTAGAAAAAATACTCTATAACAGCCTTAACTTGAAAATCTTAGTTTCATGGAATCCATAGTTTCATGGAATCCATAAATCTTTGTACCGCTTCCCATTTTAGCTTAATTTCACCAAGCTAGTCACAAACATCACACAGATCATAGATTGCTTGTAATCTAAGCACTAGTTAAACCTGATATGTTCCTTGTTGTTCACATTACAAATTACGTAAGGTAATTCTGTAAAGCATAGTACGCAAATTTCTGAACCTTCAACTAATTCCTGGAAACATTATTTGCTAATACTTTAAATTCTCTTACCTTGTCAGAGCACACATCAATCTATCACAACCAGTTTTCTCTTGGCACAGAAATTTCACAACTTAAAAACTTTTTAGTGAGGATTTAAAGAAGTTTGAACAGCTTACTCCCCTGAAAACAAGCCCAGTGTTTGCAAATTTTGACATCAGACTTCACATGCTACCTGCAATTACTTTTTAGTATTTTATGCAAAGTCAGCAACACTAGTCTTGCTAATGGAGCTCCACAAATATTTCACTGGCCATCACTGCAGCATTGCGTTTCAACTTGAGAGCTTCAAAAATGTTAAAGGCTATTCTGTTCTGCACATTGATTTGCTTTTTCAATGTGATGTAAAGATGTGAAGATATACAACATATATTGTTGTGAAGCAATATGCTGACATTTTTTCACTATTGCATCTTTTGCCGTTAACTGCTTACTAGTCAGAAACAATGTGAATTTTCAAAGTATAGTTTAAAACCAATGGTCCCTAACGTTTGGATGCAAGACCTATTTTGCAATCTTATCAGCATCCACAGGCTAGACTAGCCACAGTAACTTCCAGTGGAAAGAGCAGCTATATGATGCAACAATTGTCTGTTTGTTTACTTGTCAATATTATTAGCAAAGACAAAAATTACAAATGAATGGTCTAGCTCAGTGATTCTTAACTTGGGGTGAAATTTACTGAATCACAAGTTATAGCAAACATACATTTATATAAATTTTCACAAAATGTAGTATCTTTGATTATTAGGCTAGTTATAGTCACAGGACAAAACACAAAAGTACATTCAACAGCATTTTGTTCATAGATTGATGACAGACTTAATGTCAGACGTCATAGAGCATTGTTATGAAGTAGGCTGACACATAAAAATGCGTATGTAAATGTGTAAATATTATATGATGGAATGCTTTTTTCTGTTCTGAACATATGGCTGCCGGTGAAGCAGTGTAAAAATATGATTCCCACCTAAACCTAGATGAATGGACTGTCAACATTGCTCAATTGTTTCCTGACTGAATGCTTCACAACAACCACTTTGATAGTGATCTACAATTTGCTTTACCAAAAGCACGTTCAAACTCAGATGCTAAAATGATAAAACATAATGCAATAGAAATCTGGTCAAGAATTCCTTCAGAAATAAAAAAGAAAACGTGTTTGGCACCTTTTTCGGAGGAGTATAAGAAATATGTAAAACTCAGCCAATAGAAACACTTTGTGTTCTTATTGATGGGTGTACATAAACCAAGTGGTTTGATTTAATTACTTAATGTTGTTACAGTGGAAACTGTCAAATCATGAAGTATCTCCGTTAAATATTACATTGTTTTTGTTTTGTTGTGTTCACAGAAATTGGTCGCATGAAACCAATGTATGAAGAAGTTGGATGCCTTGGTCTGTAGGTACAAAGCAAACGAATTTCCATTCTCAAGCATGCATTGACNACTAGTTCTTTTNCGCAAAGCATGATTGCGTGACTGGTTCTCAACTTGCCTAATCTTGCGACACCATTGCGGTGCTGTGGCAGTTTATAGCTTTTGGCACATTTCTGCTCTAGCAATCAAGAATATTTTTGAATGTGTGAACACAGTGAATGTTAAAATTGACAATTTTAAACCATTTTCTTGGTGGCTTAACCTTGCCTACAATACATTTTACTTCAATTTACTGTATAACTGCATGACCCATATTACATTTTATACCCAGAGCAAAAAAGTTTCACTAACTATTATGCACTGTTCCCTTTACACTTTAAGCAGCTTCACGCTTGGCAGGTTTGCAAGCCTAGATGACAGTTGGTCCTTCCCAGCCTGCCACTCCCTCATGCATTTTACAAATCGATGTGCTTGGAAGTCATCGCAGTACAACATTATAATAATCACAATGGCTTCATTCATGTGTGTGTCTTATACGCTTGTGTTTCATCAAAGTAAAGGTATTAGCACCATCAAGCGTATACTCTCTACTACCGCCATGTATGCATCTCGTCTTCATGTATGTGTGTATTCCTTGTTACTGCGATGCATGTTTAAAGTCTAGTGCCTTACATGTGGGAGTGAAGACATTACACAAAGCAATATATCACACAAACTGGAGATGTTGCACCATGGATAATGATTCAGAGTTACGCCTAGTGGTAAGTTTTCTCTTTTTAGTTCATCTTTACGCATGTAAGCTACCAGACTCATTGAGCACCACATGTGTGCAACACTGTTTCTGTTCACGACCTCATTTGGAGTTTCTACGTAAATCAAGATTGTAGCTCTTTCAAAATTAAAAATCCTCTATTGTGCAATAAATTTCACTGTTTTCACAATGTTCAGACTCCAGCACCATTTTTCTCTTTCTTTTCACAGTATGCTATAGACTGGACAGTGGACAGCCATTTTTGGTCTTTTTAGTGAATGAGTTAAAAATTGCAGATTTCAACATTCTCAGTTTTATCAAAGAAGATTGCTTATCTAGGATCATATGTGAATTTCGCGTCAACTTTATCATAACAGATGATGTTCAAAAACCGCAATGTATATTTTTCTCCAAAGTGCCTGGTAATGGTTCAATGAAGCCATCAGTTTTGTAAGCTCGCTTCACTCCATCCCACAAACATAAATGACAACCACATATCTATGCAGACCAACTGCCCTCTATTTTGTGCTGTAGGAACTCTGCCTATATCAGAGTTTGTTTCTGAGGAAACGTTAGTATTGGAAGCACCGTGCCGTGTTGCTTTGCAATAGCAAAAGAAAAGAAACCGCGTACAATTGGGAGTGACTTATCAAACTGTACACTGTTGATTTAATTGAAAGGAGAATAAAAGATACAGTAGACGCCACTTAATATGACCACGTTGGGTCCAGACCATTTTGGTCATAAAAACCAAAGCCGCCATAACTGCACCTGAATCAACACCGTAAGCCACAAGAAGCCCAAATACCGTCAATTCATTGTTTAACCAAAGTAACAGGGTGACGTTGGCAGTAAAACAAAGTACAGTACTGTAACAGTACAAGTGATGGTAAAACTAAGTTTCCGCCGTTTTCCTCTCGCTCATCTTGGGCAGTTTTTAAATTGTTCAAGCAGTTCAAGTTTTTCTGATGCTGTAACAACTGTCCGAGCTCTTTTCAGCAACACGTTGCTCAAGCTGTAAAACGTTTTTGGCCGATTTGAAACAAAGAATGAAGTACGACTGTGTTACGAACTGAAATTAATTTTCTGGTTGTCAGAGTCCGAGTAAATCTATGTCATAGCGATGTGACTGTGTCGTCATTAAGACTTGACTCACAGAACACACACTACAGCGCACACACAGCATGCGTACAGAAAATACGCATGTTGAAAAGGCGAAGTTATAAGTGCGTGGCGGGAAAAAATGTACTGTAATGTAATAAGAGAGATGGAGAAAATGTTGGTCATATTATCTGAAATTTGGTTATATTAAATGGAGAATTTTAAATGGAGAAATTCCGGACCATACCAAATTGGTCATAAGCGGCTGGTCATATTATCCGTGGTCATAATAAGCGGTGCCTACTGTACCTAGAAAATTTATTTATGAAACCATGCGGTAGGTTGTCATATACGTGTTATTTCTTGTGATATGTTAGGTTACGTAGCAGATCAAATTCGAAGCAACAATACCTTTTGCTACATAAATCAACTGACATGTTGAACTGCACGTATTTGTTGATTTACAAGGATATATACATGCAGTTGAGTTGAAAGATTGAGTTATTCATGTGCAAAAGTCTAGAGATGATAGTGAAGTGACTGATCACGAAAAAATGAATCATTTCTTTCAACAAAATAAACTCGTGAAATTATGTTGGCTCGCTGCACATAGACAGTGACCCTTCAATGCTTTGCGAAGTCAGGTTTTACAAATATGGTGAACAAATGGGCACCAGACATCTTTCTACCCCTTGTGTTCTTTATCGACATGCATTGGCTGAGTAAAGCACTTCCAGAAAATTTGAAAATAGTTTTGAAACACGTAACTGAATATGTAAATTTTATCAAGGCACAGGCTTGTCTTTTCAAGTACTTTGTAAAGATAAGATTTGATTGATCTTCATTGTTAAACAATGCTTTATTCTAAATTAATATCTTGCAACTATGAATTTTCCAAATTTTGGTATAGGTTAGGCTTCCTGCGCTGCCGAAGCATGCACTTGACATTACTATACCTTTTCAAAATACTTATCTGCGTGATGCAAGGTTCTCCTCAATGATGACCATAAAACAAAACATCGATTTCAATTGATTCCCAAGGATGACATTAGAGTAGCTCTTTCAAC
>JGI24159J19872_10002829_pt1 | contig 21066 bp, 10 predicted proteins | sample Ectturendosymbi4_FD_19872 | JGI IMG/M metagenome (IMG submission 19872) | reverse complement strand
GACTTAAGAAAAAAGCGATCCGTCTAAACATTTTTTGGACCTGACAACTGACATGAGTGCAGTGGCATCAAAATATTTGATACGACTGTGCGACTCAAAATTGTTAATAAAGATGACACTCTGGTTTGAACAGCATCATTTCCACACCTGCTAACTCTATTCAACGAAGAAACGGCCTAAATGCGCAGACAATAATTACCGGCAGAAGTAACATGAGACGTGGACAAAACAAAACAATTGCAGTAACTTGCTACGACAAAACAACAAAAAAATCAAACCAAATGGTTCGTCAGAGCTTTTCAAGCACTGCGCACCAAACTTTGGTTGCTGTCGAAAACATAACAATTCTGTGGGCTTAACGCTTTTTCACAAATTATGGCAAAATCATTTGTGTTCCGCGCGGAAGCAAATCTGAACCAAAAATCTGGAAAATGTAGTATTTACCTGTCCATGGCGACTTGCAGGTTTGTCCATGGGAATGGGATTCCTATGGGAATCCCATGGGAGACGTCCCATGGGATGGGACGGGAGAGGCATGAAATAGTATGAGATGGGAATGGGACAGATAAATATGTCCAGTGGACAACCATGGCGACTTGTGAGATACGCAATCAACTATAATTGGCCAAACAGTTAACAACTTTGCACTAGCATTTGTAGCAAACCATATAAAAAGGATGACATTGACCAAATGACTACTTCGTGACACTTTTAAGAGTACTCCATGACATCATAACTGAACCCACCTATTTAGGATTCTTACACTGCTACATTTGTAGGATCACCCGATTTTGACACTGTGGGTATCGTGAAGATAAATGTTTTACCAAATGAATTGCACAAATTAATATACAAAGCATTGTCCTTTCTTTTGTGAACTGATACCTGTACCCCTTTGCGATGTTCGCTAATTTTCGTCTTATGGGATTTGGCCACGTGTCAAATCCCTTCTCGTTTCTTCTATGTACCGATGTTCTTCACAGCATTTAGCATTTCAATCCCCACCCTATAGTAGGTAAACAACCTTGCGAATTCATCACCGCTTTCCAGCTTATTGCGCATTTGTCTGGCCTCTTTGTTTGAGACAACACTGCGTTACTGGTAGATGTGATTCCATATCTGCTTTTTTCGCTGCTCTGCAATTGTCTTGAGATAGTTGTTTAGTTTTAATGAAGGTAATAATTTAAGAACTGCTTATTTTCCAGTTTCTTACTTGATGCAGCTTTGTTTCTTGATTTATTTGTCTTCATCTTGAGTACGAATGCTTTGATTGCTTGACCTGATACTGCTTTAGCCTTTCAACGGTTCACCCAGTAGCAATTGCTTGCAGATTTCAGGAATGAGAGTTACGAGAAATCGATTTCCTATTTGCCGATTTCGCTGATTCATCTGTATCGCTTTTGTGGTGACCAGTGCAGTGCAGGGTCTGAAAGCGTTTTTTTTCAGAGGGCCACTTGTGTTATTACACAAGAGCTCCACGGCCTCACATCTTACGTAATGTAATTGTTTAGGGCTATGATACATTTCAGAAAATCAACAAATGTTTCTCAAAAAACTTTCACTTGTATTTCAATATTGACCAAATGTATTCGCTGGCCGTATGTAATGCATTCGCAGGCCGAATTTATCCAGCGAGCCGTAGTCTGGTGAACTGCGTATGGTGTGTTAGACGCAGTTACGAGCTAGTCCAAGAATACGCAGTCACGCAAGCAAACCTTTTTACCCTGATTACCCTGATTCTCCGAACGTTTGGTGCATTCACACAGCTTTTAATTGATAACATCCGGAATGACAGCTTAAAGAAACGACTTTGGATTTCTGTGTTTGCCAGTAGTTAGGAATACTCCAAAAATAGATGATCGTTACTACAAGGTCCCAACTTCACAGAGTCACGCAGGTAGTGTCGTGTGTCGAGTCGTTGCAACGAACAGTAGAAGAACACCTAAATGTTTCCTGCATGTTCAGTTTGAAGTCGGTTGAGCCTATGGAACGTCCTGAAATTTCCCCACCACATACAGAGGAAATTATCAAATGATTGGCCCGGTGATTTATAGACAGACAAACCTGATTTTTATTTTCGATATTTTGCCAGCATTTTCATTAATTGAACAAAATCTTAGCATGTGAGGTACCGCGTATATTCGAAACTGCACACGAAGCCAAAGCACATTGCATTTCTTTCTAAGTCCTCTGCCTGCAAAACACGCATCCAAACTACGAGATTCAATTTTGAAATTTCACTGGGCAGTTGCAATCGCTTTGTAGTTTTTTAAAATTTGCGAACATCGCATGCGCAAGACACTGTTTGATCTGAACTTACACTTCACCTTAATAAATTTGCGTCTTTCAACCTTTGCCCAGCCAAATGACCTCCTTGCTGCTGACAATAGTTTTCAGCCTCATCAAAGTTCATGTTCGCCAATTTCAGCTGGTATTTGTAGCCGTTGTGAGGAAATTTCCAAATACCTCGAAAAAAACACGATTGTCACAAGAATGCTTAAGCGACTGTATGTTCTCATATTGGTTGCTTGAACTGCAAAGAAACGCTTGATTTCTCTGAAGGCAAACGATTGTTCAACAAAAATATTGCAATTTTGCTGTCGAAATTGGTGTGCAGATCTTTAACCATGTGTTATTTCATAACACAACAATTAACCGCTGGCATTTAATCACTAGATATTTAATCACGCGGGACCTTAAACATCCAGACTTTAATACCTCAAACTCTTTATCATTAATTAGTCAAACATGTCATCCACGTAACTCGATGCGTTTCCTCCTTTAGGCCATGAAAATGTTTTTGATTTGAAAGCGGAATATTTCATTCACATGCCGTCTGATCGTTACGCCTTTAAACCTTTATATTTTATAAAAAGACTTGAAAAAGATATGCAGATGCAAAAGATATGAAGCATTTTTACAAAGTGGATCCAGTTTGCAGCTACTTGCACCGATACCTTATCAAACACACAAACGACGAGTCGAAAACGCAGTAGTTTGATGTTCCTTTAGCGAGATTTTTGTGTACTTGCGTATTATTGCGTATTTGTCCTATAAATAAAAACATGTAGTGAATTTCTTTTGATTAATATAATGAATGGTTAACAGTCTTTTAAATGCTTAGTGATTAATTGTTGGGTGATTAAATATCCAGTTATTGAATGACTGATGAATCGTCACCTGATTAAATGTAACCAAAACGTGTAAGTGATAAATTAGCTGCGTGATTAACTATCTAGTGATTAAAAGTCAATGGTTAATTGTCGCGTGATCAAATCACGCCTTAGGAACAGTCACCAAACCTTAAAACTATGTTCATGTTTTGCCGCGAGAGATGGATATGAGTGTGCCAACACTGGTGGATGGTACAACTTCACGTTTGAGTTTTCCTGTTTTTCTAACAGAAACCTTAAAAGTATTTCAAAAACGTTTTGGCGTGAACTTACTCTTTTCAAAGTTAGACGGAATTTGTAAGACAAATTTTGATGATGTACCACTGTGCAACATCATGAAAAATGCGATTTTTATTTCTTGGAATCTTTTGTATTGTTCAAACGCGAGAATGACGCCCAGCATCATCTTTCACGGCGACACGAGCATTCCCAATTCAACAGAAGACTGCATATCTTTTACCTTCATTGTTTCCAGCTGCACTGCTCAGGTGCTCCTCCAATCGGTTTTCAAATATTGAAACTGCAAAGAACATGATTAACACAGTAGTGGTGCATGTCGCATGGAATGGATTCGAATCGTGTTTGCCTGAATTTCATTTCGTGGAAAAATGAATTCAACTTTGTGATCTGTGCAATCCATTTATGCTAATTTTGTGGAATTTCGCTAATAAAATGGCAGAAAAAACACATGGAAGCATCCGATGTTTGTACATAAAAGCATAAAAACGTGCTGCATATTCGAATCAAAGAAGCTACCAAATGTAAAAGTCATAGCATCACGATTTTAATGAAGACTTACCGTTGTGAATTTTTTTTTCGTGGATTTTATATTCAAAAAGCATGATATGTCATCTACATGAAAGCGTGTATTGTGAACATGATTTTTTGATTTAATAACCCAGTTGCAAGTAAATGAAGACACACACTATTGTGCAAGCGGGCCTTTATCCAAGAAGCAGTAAGGAAGTATTATCAACCTCACATATTAGTCATAGAATTGCTTTATCCATAATAATTTTTCACTATATAGGACTTTCCTACATCTTAACGCCCGCGTTGGTCACAATAGTGGCTGGCGAAGTTTACGATCGGCCACAACTTCTGCACGGATTGAGCTGGAGACTCAGTGAAGACATCGTCGAATCCGGGTGACAGCAACGAATATTTTTGTCTCAATCATGTAGAACAAGTTTTTGTGGGTGTCTTCAGTGGTGTATCTAGGGCATGACAGAATTGGCACATGCCATGGTCGCCACTTTGACACGGACGCAAAAAATTGCTTGGCAAAAATTAAAATCTTTATTTACAGTTTCTTGAACCTCATATATTTTACGCCCCATAGATTAATATACTGCAAAGCTGTATCAACACAGCGCCCTAATCTAATGGGCTAATGCATTACGTTGGACATGTTGCGCCAGCACCACTAAGCACTATGACAAAACTGTGGTATTGTGACATAACACGACGGTCAGACATTGTGACAGAACACAAATGCTCGCATGCCGTTTTTGCGATACCTCGTCCTCACGCTATACGAAAGGATAAGGCTGTCCGTACTCCCGTTCTGCTGCATTGCAAGCAAAAAGATATTAGTCAGTAGTCAGAATCTGGCTGAGACGAGTTTTAAGGCCGTGACTGCGAGAATCTGACAGTTACGCAAATTACTGCTGTTGAGGACCTACAGATTTATAAGCTGCTTTAAGCTGCTGCGGCCCACTCCGTCTACGAAACTTCTTGGATGGCCACTAGTGTCCGATAAACAGGCTGAATAAAATACCCCCGTCCAGACATTGAGGTAGACAACATTAGTAAGTACTCGAAAAATTAGCAGTTAGTGTCTTCACCGTGCCAGTTGAGCAAAAAATGTTAACGCATGAAAGGGATGTGTTAGTCTTGTTTAGAGCTAGCTTTTTCTGTCTGAATTTGGCTTTCCGTTCGATGTCCAAGGCCTTGTGAAAAGGTCCTGACTGCTAAAAACTAAAATATACGTGTAACAATTTAGGAGCTGTGCACAGTACAGATGTAGATGGCAAGCAATTTTACGAGAGGATTCTGTATTGCAAAATGCTAGTTTCAAATCGTGCAACTTGAAATTATCGTGTCCTGAAGTCCTGACATTCTTCGAATTGCTTTGCAAATAATGCTTACGATTGCAGTATGTATTGGAAGCTGCGATCAATCCTTCAGTAAAATGAAAATGATGCTTTCATAACTCCGCGACTCAGTGACTAACAATAACTCAGGGTAGGTTGTGTGATCTAGCTTTGATGAGAATAGAAAGGGACGAAACAATGAAAGCTTACTTTGATGAAATCATAGACGACTTTGCTTCGATAAAGGCACGGAAAGGGTTATTTTAATTACCATTTTTGTATAATTTAGCCCGAAACGGTGGATATAGTTATGTTTCGATGGAAGTGTGTTTTTCGTACACAAGTGATGCATGAATCGCTTTAAATAATGTACTGTATTATACAATTCACATTAAAAGTGTTCCATTTTTAAAGAAATTGTCGTTTGCAGTTGAAATATGTTATTCAATTTTTTGTAAGATACACAACTTTGGCAGGCAACACCATGTAGACCTACAACCTATGATAACGTCAATATTTGAATGTTTAGATATATTTCATAATAAAAATGAATGAGTATAGAAGTGTGTTGTGGTCCGTATGGATAATACAATTTAGATTTATTTTGCTTTGATTTTCTGAAAAGTTTAAACTTTAAAGCAAAAAAAACACAAACATTTATCGTTTGAAAACGTTTATTTTCTCCATGGTTTGTCTTTGATAAAAATTGTGCCTATATCTAATATTCAAATTATTGTGAAAGGGCGCAAATTTAAATTTTATCGAGGGCGCCACATTGCGTAGACATACCACTGGGTGTTTTACAAAATCCCAACAAACTTCAAGCGGAAATTCTGACAGGAAAATATTTTTATTGAAAAAAGTCAAAAAACGACTAGGCAACTGAGCCAAATTTTTTTTTTTTAGGACATGACTCCCCAACCCCTTAAGCTAGCAGGCAAATCAAGGTTTGTAAAGCTTCAGATTTGTTCCTGTATCATTACAAAAGAAAAACCAAGTGATTACCCTCTGTAACGTTTTCTCAGGACCACAGAACGTCATCTGGAAGCCAATCGAACCAAAGGAGATTTCTTCAACCCAAATTTTCCCACCCCCAAAATACACGGACGTATTTGGGAATGTTGTGTTATTGGGTTCTGCAGACGTAGTCGAAACGCAAAAAACGGATCGAAAAATCTAAATGGGATGCGGGGAACGAGCGTCTTGGGTTTCTCCGAAAATTGCAAAAAATCATTACGGAAAATACACAAATATGGATTTTTCTCAAAAATTTCAAATCTGAAGGTACTTTTTTGTCAAGTTCATTGGATTCCTAGCTGTCTCCTACATCAACGGATGTTTTCACTGGCTATCTAGCCCAATCCTCTCTGAGTTATGGGTGATCATAACTTCGCCTACCACTGCACTGGCGGGCGCGGACTCAAAGGGAGACACGGTTGCTTGGTATTTTATTAATTCATATTTTTTATGTATTTAAGCGTTTATTATTTCGTATTTTTATGTTTTCTTCAAGCATGTCCGTGTTTATTTTTTTTTGTTTATCTGTGCATGTTAACTGCCTGGCGTGAATTGCCTACATCTTTCTTTTTTTTGCGTGAATTGCCTACATCTTCGTTTTTGATTGACGGAATATTCTATAAAAGTAGGCTAAAAATTGAATTGGCATTGCTACGAAATCTTCAAAAAGTATATTTCGATGACGTGATTACGAATTCTTTCAAAGCCGGTTTCCGAAAATAGTTTAAAGAGTGGATGACGCTTATTTGAGCAGAGCACCTTCATTGTTATATAAAAGCTAATCGCATGAACCACACATGGTCCGTAGTTTTAAATAATCAAGGCTATGAATCAAATAGAGAATATCTCAAATTTTTCAAAGAAAACGAAAATCTTAATAAATGCATTTAAACTTGCAGATGTAGAAACGGTAATAGGTGTTTGCATGAATTTGCGATGACAAAAACTCAAGAGCATTTAAATTCGTGACATGAACGAATTGAAAAAAGTTTTGTTTTGAGCAAATTCAGCCGTGTGCCAGAGAACACATCGTGCATTTTGAGGCAAAGACCAAATAAACCTAAAGACGAAAGGTAAGTCCAGATGGTTTAGAAGGTAGTCATTGGAACAACAGTGTTAATTCACTGGCTTGAACGAATAAATATTCCACATTCAGAAAATACAATGTACATATCAACGTCTATAAAATTCTCGCAAGTGGGAAGCGGTTGGCATACCCAACTGGAGCAATCAGTTGATGTATCAAAACCCGGTGGCGTTCTGCTTGAGAATCTACTGATACAGCTTTTTCACAATCAACCACTTTACAATTGGAAAGTTGGAAAGTGGCTCAAACACTGAATTAAAAGCAGCGGATTTGATGAGTTTCGAAATTCACCAATCGGCCCATTTTCCTGGTTCACCGATATTCTATGGATTGCATAAGATTACCAGTCTTCAAGGCATAATAAAACTTTTCCTTCAACAATGTTTTAACACCCGTTTTTCCATGGTCTAACATTTCACACATCATTCATACAAACTGGCAAAAATAAAAAGGAACATGTCGCAACGTCTCGAGGGATCCAAATTAAAACAATAGTTTTTTCTTTGTTCTTCTGAAATAAAAATGCATTTTTTGGTAAATCTTTAATTGACAAGAACTACAAGCTAGACGCCTCTATAAGAACACTTTGAAAGGTCAACATACAATTGCGTTAGATACCTGAGATTTCCAAAGCACTGATTCTTCTTTGCACTTCTCCAAAACTGCTTGCACACGTTTGAATGTTGCAAGGTGAACCTTCAGGTCCTGGTGGCCCTGGCGGTCCGCTTTCTCCCATCGGTCCCTGTGGACCTGGTAGACCAGGCTCGGGATCTCGTGCTTTCTGTCCACACGTCAGCACAACTTGATTTGCTGCGAAAGCGTTGCAGCTAAGAGCAATGACGCAAAGATATACAGGTAAATCAAACATTTTTTTTATCTTCAGTAATGTTTGAAACTGATTTTAACAAAATTTTTCTGTCTGCATAAATGATCGAATGAAACATGTTAATTTTGGTTTTGAAGTTACACATATTGCAGAATTGACGCATCATTGTTTGCGATGGATCAAATGGAAAGTAATTTGTAAACAACTTGCAACTACAGCAAAGTCTTTGACCGCACTTCCAGAAACAGAAAAACTAATCTGAAGTTTTGTTTTGCGGAAATCGTCTCTCTTTGGTGGCAGCAAACCGAAACTGCTGATCAGACATCACTGGTACATAAACACCTGTCAATGAAAGTGACCTCAGATTGAAACGTGTTGCGGTAAAGAAACTTTCTATGGAAGGAAGTCAGTGGAAATTTGCGGAAACTCCTGTGAACGTTGCAGCATAGAGCAGTCCATCACGAACATTGCAATTCGAGGATGTCGAGATCATGCAGCGCATTATGTTCTGCAAGACTCCTTCACTAAACAACATTTGTATCTGCCCTACGCTAAACTGCACATTGCCATAATGCCTGGAAGTGGCGATATTGCCGATTAGTGCTCAAAGGTGTTTATTTACCTGTCACTGATGTGTTTGCTGTTTGTTTACGAGAATATTCTGCTGTCCCGAATGTAAAAAAAAGATTAGAACAAGACATTGTCGGTTTCTAGTTTTGTCGTCTATTTATTCACACATAATCATAGTTCTAACCAGACAGTCGTTAAACATGCAGACATGTGACTGAGGTTAGTCGTAAATTTTAGCAACTTTGTGTATGAATATTCTTCTGCTCCCCATGCTACGCAAACAGTTACGATTTCTGCATCGAGAAAGTAATCTCGTCCAGTATTTCCAGCTGAACTGATTTTAATTTATATTGAACAAAAATATATATTCATTTGCATCAAATTACTTGGCAGCTGAGACCAAACTGTGCATTTCTCAGGTATCGCTGAAATTCCAAGCAACTCCAATCTGTTACGTGAGCATTTGATTTACATAACTATTGTGAAAACAATGCGGGAAAAATAGCGTTTATAAACGGAAAATCAGATTCTAATTTCGTGCCTGAACTCATGAATTGGGAAAACATTTAGCCTTACTAGAAGAGTTCCATCATATGCGTTCACAAGCGTATGGCCCTTCACATAAAAATTTGTTGTTTCATTTGACTGCTTCACAAATGTGAAATACGTCACAAGCTCAAAAGTTATGATCGTACCTAAACAACTGATTGTTTCAATCAAAGATGACTGATATTAGTCAAATACTGAGATTAAAAAATACAATTAGTTTCAAAACACCAACCTAAACATTTAAACAAACAAAATGTTAGAAAATCTGGTGCAAACGAACATTTACGTGCTTAGAATAACCACTTGAATGGATGGCATACCACGAACCAGCAACTTCAGGTGTCAACGCCAGACGTTAGGCTGGTCCGAAACGTTGACTCTGAGCAAACGTTAAGGCACAATGTAATGCAGAAATAATTTTCGGATTTTGAAACCGGGAAGATTCTGGTTTATTGCATATAACGTCTTCACTCCCAGACGCAACGCCAGAGGTTTAAGGATACATCGCAATAATAAGGAACACACAGATGTATGTATGAACTCGAAGATACATACGTGGAAGTAGTAGAAATGCATACGCTTGATGGCGTTAGTACTTTTACACTGATGAAATACTAGCATATAGGGCACACGCATGAATGACGCCATCACGATTATTATAACGTAGTGCTGCGATGACTTTCCAAATGCACTGAATTATAGAATGCATGGGGGGTGATGGGAGGCCGCGAAGGACCAGGGGTCATTTAGTCTGCAGACCTCCTAAGCACGAAACTACTTTTCGTATAAAGGGAACGATTTATAGCAGTAAGTGAACGTGTTTTGCTCTGAGTATAAAATTTAATATGCGAAATGCGTTTTTTGAGGTTTATGGAAGCAAGATGGGTTGTAGGCAAGGTCACGCCACCAGAAGAAAATGGTTTGTCGTTGTCACATTGAACATTTGATGATTTCACATTTCAATTTTCATGAAAGATAGAGAAGAAATGCTTCAAAAGTTATAAACTAGTGCAGCACTGAAATAGCGTCACAAGACTAAGAACTAGGCGTTGAAACATACATTACGGAAAAGTCTTTACAGTCGATGTCGCAAATCACGCGTAAGAACAAAAATCCGTTTTCGTAATCAAAATTAATACCGTATCTGAAGAGATCATCAGGCGAAATGACGGTAAGCTATTTTTCTGTTGCCTTGAGCTTGGCTTTTAAATTGCTATTTTGGGTGCAGCAGGACCCAGGCGCGGATTGACCATTAGGCTAAAAGGCTTGAGCCTAGTGACCCCTATTTTGGGGAGCCCCAAAATTTTAGGAATAAGGACGATTTCCAGCATTTTTGTAACCAATTATATTTTTATTTTTGCCTGGGTTCAACTCAAATTTCTTTAGTATGCCGTTAACAAAAGATCTGTATAGAACAGGTGCCTCCAAACTTTTTCATTCGAGGGCCACATTAGTTACTACACAACAGTGCGAGTGTCAGACGTCTCACGCAATGTGATTTGTTCGGGACATGTTACATTCTTCCAAATCAAAAAGTGTTTCATCAATTAATTTTTCATTTTTACAAAAAGTATTCTCGGGCCGCATTTGGCCCGCAGGCCGTAGTTTGGAGACCCCTGATATAGAATAATGATCACAAACGATTGAAGTGAATGACAATGAGCATTCTGTTTTTATGGCGTTGAGACTTGGCTACTGTTGCGTATAATGTGTGAAAAAGAACGCCTGAATGCTTTTTCAGATTACACGACGTCAGTGAGGTATTTTCGTTCAGCTCGGGTCGATACAGGGTAAAGGCAAGACTAGCCTGCACTGTAGCTAAGGCTGCAGATATTCAATGGCGCAAAATGCAGTGGCGTATCTGTGCGAAATGGCGCCAATGGCAAAGTTGAATTGTGCGCCCTCTCTGATAATATATATAATATGTATATTAGTGACGTACCCAGAAAATTTTAATGGAGCCATTTCATTCAGTGGCATATTGTGGTTATTTGCATTTGGTTTGTACTGTTTGTGACGTCATAATTTGACGTCACAATCACGTTTCCAAACCAACGTTTTGGTGAAATTTGTTGACATAATATGCATATTTTTCTACAACCACTCCCCTTATTATATGCGTCATTGCACTGAATGTAAGCTGTCAGCGCTCCAAGTTAGGCTATCGGTGGAAAATAAACTCAACACGACGACACGGCAGTTCCTAGCTGCAAAAAATTCAGGTTGCGCGTTAAATCATGGGAGTTAACACGCTCATCAATGCGTCAGTGCAATTTACAACTGCAAAATGAAGCTGCGCTAATGTCTTGTCGATTACGAGCAGTCGAGCATAGAAAAAGTGTGCCTCGACTGGGTGGCGCACACGCCGGTGTGCACGATAGAATCTAGCTAAACCACTTAAGAATTGAGAATGCGCATAAAGTATGCAAGAAAAGTTTCGAATTTTTGTTATTTATAGACGTCCAGCAAACTTTTTGTTTTCCTTTTTCCCCGTTGAGATATTATCAAATGCCTGAATGCTTCTTTGTTAACAACAGCTGTTTTTGAGCTCGTGGAGCAGTTGCATCATGCCACAGAAATTGGTAATGCAGCCAATGGGGTCTGCGCTTGCGCTGATCAGCAGACAAAATAAAGGCAATTGTTTGGGATAAGGTGAACTATCGCGGAACAAAACGAAAGGTCTGCAAAAAGTGATGAGGTGGTTTCTGGACGCAGACGATAACGCAGATTGCAACCGAAACCTAATTATTACTTTTTGGCCCATTTGCAATGTTCCTTGAAATTTGCATGCAAATTAAATCCGTGGTATTTGCATTAAGTCGACAAATTAGGAAGCAAAAAGTATGCGAAAACAGTTAAATTTCCTTTGCGCAGTTAATAAAATTCTTGTAAAATATCAAGCTCAAGGGTGGCTAACCCCACCTCAACCCCTTTTGGACGCCCTTGATATATAGGCACAATTTTTACGAAAATTAAAACATTGAAAATCAATGTTTTGAAACGAAAATTTTTCGTATTTCTTTTTGCTTTGAATTTTCAGCATATAAAATATAAATTATCCATAAGGACCATAACATACTTTTACACTCATTTATTGTTTTTATGATGAATAATATCAAAACATTCAAATAACAACGTTCTCATAATTTATAGGCCTACATAGCGTTGCTTGACAAAATTGTACATCTTAGAAAAAAATCAAACAGTGTATTGCAACTGCAAATGACAATTTCTTTTAAAAAGAAACACATTTCATATGAATTTTACAATCATTTACTTGATGCAAATCGTGTATCACTTATGTTCGAAAAACACATTTCCATCGAAACATTGATATATCCAGCCTTTTCCCGTTAAATTACTCAAAAATGCTCCTTTCCTCATCAAAGCTAGATCACACAATTTGCCCTGACTAGCTATTAGTCATTGATGCACTGAGGTATGAAAGGATCAGTCTCAGTTTATCTTTAGCGCCTCCAAGAATTTTGTTCGTTGGGGGGGCAGTTAATGACGTCGTCAGTCACTGACGTCAGAGTTATTACATACACTATTCCCTGTCTTATTGAAATAGTCTTATTCAAAGAGAAGAATTGGATTGAAAATGAATTGCTTCTTTAACAACTGAAACTTCAAACACACGACCATCGCGTCGAACCGCGTCCAACGCTCCACTAATTAAAGCATATGGCGTTTATCGCTTAGTTGTTGAATGCAAAGGAAATGAGTTTTTTTTATGTTTCCTGTTCGTACCGCTGCAACTTCATTGTTTGACTGATACAAGTCATACCGAAATACTTTCTCGCAAACCGAAAACACTAAAACTTGCATTCATCGGATCCCACAATGTTTCATGTGCTTTAACACAGTCCTATTTCCCCTAATACAGTTTTATTTTCAAACTTTTATAACTATATCGTCAATCGTTTATAATAAAGATATAGGTTTGGTTGTAACTTTAGTGTTTCTGTAGTTATAAGAAAACTTTTAGTCAAAACTTTCAGTGGCTCACAGCTACGTGGTGATATCATGAAACATTTAAAAGATGTTTTATAACCACGTCATAAAGTGTGTGTTCATTTGAAACCGTGAAAAACAGAACCGTAATGTCATTTCGGCGCGCAGCTTTGTAGAATAATCAAAAATGAAAAAATACATATTAGAAATTACGGGATTTTCTTTTAGGCACTTTCAAATGACGCAGTTACACGATCATATCGCATAAGCATTTTGCAGACGGTGAAATTCATTGGCGAATGAACTTGACATAAGCCTCAAGGCAATTGGTTATTACTGCAATGGAAAAGAGCGCCACTGCTCCAAGAGTGGTATTCGAAGCATTCAATGTTAAGACAGTTGGTGAAAATGATATTTCGTGAATTTCTACATTCAAGCCACGAAATGAAGTTTCTATAAATGGAATCAGACTGATTCCACTGAGGCAACGTCTTGAAATTGGATCATGCGACTTTGTATAAGCGATGTTTTTTAAAGTGACTGAAAGTCAATAGCAGCTGCAAATAGATTTTCTTTCACGCAAGTCCAATAGATGCCTGGAGGATAAGCGCATGATCAAACAACAGAGCTTCATTTTGAAAGGATGAAGGAAGCGACAGGCAGCATGTCGTGTGGAAACATTACATTCAGCACTGACGAAACACTCAACTCATGCGCTTGATTACCAAAGCTTGGTCTGACTAATCATCAGATATATTTTTGTAATGGGGTGATTCGAAAACAGCTGTTCTCAAAAACTGCTTCATTGTTTTACTTAGCTTCGTGTATGATTTTAGGTGAATAGTTTGTTGGTAAGCAAGAGGAGAAAAAGCATAAAAAAAGAAGCAAGGGTATCGAATTTGATTTAACTATTTTCCTTCTTGCTGCTGAAATTCTTCCTGTGAATATGTCTTTCAAAACCATTTACAGAAATGTGAATACGGTTATAGTGAATTCGCACTTCTTGCACATATATAGCTGCGTATATGGCTCATAATCTGGCCTTTGAAGTGAGCTTAATGATCCATCGTCCAAAAGGCAACATTAGAAGTTTCGTAAATTTCATCTTGAACTTTCCAGCGAGGTTGGGCACGTACCCTGTGCATGCACGTCGTGTGGCTTGAAACTGTACGTTCACGGTAAAAATTACGTTTGTTAAAAACGTTGGTTGAGCAAAAATTGGTGATCTTGACCAACATTTTCAATCAAATCATTTTTCTGACAAACGAACCAATGTTCTTTTCTTTATTGTTTTGAACGAATAACCTGAAACCAAACAACGTGTTACGGCAAGAGCGATCTTAGCGTTGGTGGCGTGGTGGGTGCGATGGAACGGCCAAAGCGTTGTGGGATTTGTTCGTGAAACCAACAATTACCCACTTCACACTGCACTGTTATCGGATTGACGCGTGAGCGATTCGTCGCCCAAGGCTTACCTTCGTGAACGCTCTTGCGAACTCGATACTGGATCGTTTTTACACTGCAAGGAATCCAAAGATTTGCTTCGTGCGATTGGCCTATGGCATAGCGAAAGCTGGGGAATAGGTTAAAATGTAATGGTGAAAGCTGGTTCCACCACAGAAAGGTGCTTTTCGCAGGTGTAGTTGGAATCACCAAGACGTGAATTTATTTTGCGTAGTCCGAAAAATAACAGCCAGCAGAGGAAATCGTAGAGAACTGCTTGGCAATGAACTCATGAAAACCGCGTCGCAATGTGATTTTATGGGGCGCCCTTGGCAAAAATATTTTATCTGACAGATTTAGCACAAAAACTGCTATCTCTGCGCATATTCACCTATCTCTGCGCAGAGATAGTTATCTCTGCGCGCATTTAGCTATCTCTGTGCAGAGACAGCTATCTCTGCGCAGAGACAGCTATCTCTGCGCACATTTAGCTGTCTCTGCGTGCATTTAGCTATGTCTGCGCAGAGTTAGCTATCTCTGCGCGCATTTAGCTATCTCTGCGCAAAGATAGCTATCTCTGCGCGCATTTAGCTATCTCTGCACAGACATAGCTATCTCTGCGCAATTTAGCTATCTCTGTGCAGACATAGCTATCTCTGCGCAGAGATAGCGAAATATGCGCAGAGAAAGCTAAATATTCTGCAGAGATAGCTGAGTATGCGCAGAGATAGCAGCTTTTGTGCTAAATCTTTCAGATATAATATTTTTACGAACACCGTCCCATATTATTGCACTGTTCAAGTAACTTTAATAGAATTTGAAGAGCTTGTCTACAGGGCAGGAAATGGTAGTTTGTTTTTACACTGCAAAGCCACTTTGTTGTTCTCAGTCAAGATCAACCCTTTAACGATGGCGCGAGCCAATAAATTGGCTTGAGGTTGTTTGGTTATAACTCGCCAGCCGCTATAGCTACAGAGGTGTTCAAACCTTCTACAGCTTCAGTACGTCTAGTAGTTCCGAGTCAAAAAAAAAAATTCAGTTTTGGGTTTGGGGTTCTCTTGGGGGGACGTCACAAGTTGTTGTTTTTCGCATTTTTATGACCTAATTCACACGGCCCTGGACGCCCATGGAATGGGCCCACGTTTTGGCCCAAATATCTGTATTGAACTAGGCTATCTCACAAGTCTTTAAAGCCATTGATTGGTCTTCTAGCGTATCTGGATGAAAAATTATGCCACAAAAAACAAAAAGTAGTCAAACATCCTCTAAAAAAGGTAACCAGGGTGGAATAACACCCCTTTTGGATATGGCCATAACTCGCTGTTAGAATAGGCTAGAAAGCTGTTCAAACCCTCTAAAGATTCGTGATGACTGGTAGTTTAGACTGAAAAAAAAAATTCAGCATGAGATCACGGGTTTTTTGATAATGTTTGCACGTTCAGAGGTTGTTCAAGCATATTTCTATACATTGGATGAAGACGTCACTTCCGGGGAGTCGAACCATCATTCAGATTTGGTCACTCGAAGCTTTTTGGATTCTAGGCTTCAATACGAGTCTTTAGAGGGTTTGATGGACTTTCTAGCATTTCTAGTTCAAAATTTGTGGACAAACTTCCGGATTTTAATTAGGGAGGTCCCCTGAAATTACTCAGGCTTGTCCTCAACGATTTGGGGTCTTTTGGCCACTACTAGGGCACCAGAAACGCTAGGAAGACGATCTAGGCCTCTAAGGCTTCATATTCCAGCCTAGAATACAACCAAACTTTGAGCCAAAATTTTGGTCCTTTGTGGAGGTGATGACGTCATAATGAAACAACCAAAAAAAAGCCAAAAAATTTCCAATTTTGTAACCCCACCCACCGAAAACCCCGAACCCAAATCTAAAATGTTTTTTTTCAGTGCCAACTAGAAGCCTTCATGAGTCTTTCGCGGGCTCGTATAGCTCGCTAGCATCTTCTAGCTGGGAGTTATCGCGGGTTATCGCGAGCTACACTAGCTGCCAGTGGGAGACTCATACATTTTCTGATTTGGGTGTAAAATGGGGTTTTTAGGCCATAACTCTGGTTCCAGACATGCTAGAAGGTCAAGCAAGGGCTCTATCGACGCGGGAGATCATCTAGTTTCCAACAACGTTTGATCGAAATTTTTGGCCCATTGGATTGGAGTCCAGGGCCCGTCAAAGTTGGTCAAAAAACCAAAAACACCCCCACTTTGAGAGCCTCTCCCAGGCGAACCCCTTACCCAAATCAAAAAAAAAATTTTTAATAGGACCAAGAAGACTTGCCGCATCCGAAAAGGGTTGGAACAACTCTCTAGCTATAGCGGCTGGCGAGTTATAACAAAAAACCTCGAACCAATTTATTGGCTCGTGCGGTCGTTAAAGAGTATTCTTTGCAGTACAACACAAAGTAGTGTCAAATGTGAGGATTCACAGCACTTTGTAAGTCGTAATCTATGAACGGTAGGTACTGCAATTTACCAACTTGCAAATATAGTCTATTTCAGAAACGTTTATGACACATTTTATGCTATTTCATGTGTTCCATTATGAACTGAGGAAATCATAGCCGCCTAACAGTGATATAAACTTCAAAGTGTAGCCTATGCTGAAGTCATCCACTTCCAATATTACATATTTTGCACAGAGGTTGAATCATTCTACTAAAACAAGGTGCAGTGAAAACCTATTAATCAGTATTTGGGTAATAGTCCTTCAGTCCGATATCCGATGTCTTGTAACCTACCGAATAATCTTTCAGTTTGCTTAACTGATTCAATTTTGCTGACTGTTTCCCGAACTAGGTGTAGTTAGCCCACAGGCAAAACTATTAAATAAATTAATCCATCATTTTTGCTAAAGATTATCTTGAATAGGCAATTCTGTTCCACGGTAGTGGTTTTAGCTTCAAACAAGTACAGAAATGGTTGTCAAAGATTTAATACTAACAACCCAGCCTCATTTTCAATAGAATCCCTTATTATCGGATTCCCAATCTACCTCTGCTAGTTGGATACGCTGAATCGCATATGGTTGAAAAAATGCGCGCTCAAGCACCTCGGTGACATACTCACGGTCGTGCTTGAGTGATTTGTGGGATTCCCAATCCGACGCGAATCACATAACAGTGCAGTGTAGAGTGGGTTAATGACCAATTAGTGCTCGACGCAAATGAGTTTGCCATGGTTTTCAGTCTAGTCAATGTGCGTTAGTTCAGGGCCAGTTACAGCTTGAGTTGATAGCAGCAAAGAAGAAACTAATTTTTAACCACCTGCCCGTGACCTAGTGGTGAGTGCGTCCGCTTCGGCGCCGGGTCCTACCAAGACCTTATAAATTGTTACTGCAGCCTTCTTGCCAGGCGCACAGTGTGCAGAAGAGGTGGAGGGAATAAGCCAGAAAGCAAAACAAATTGGTTCAAATGACACCAAGACATTGCACAAACTCCTTCGGGACTCCATAAGATCACTGTAATTATAAAGCGCCATTAAATCACCGTCTAAAAACCACAAATTCCTTCATAACCGCTCCATCGCTCGCTTGTTTGTCCCCTACAGTCAAATATTTGCTTTCACCATTTATGCTTTGATTTTGGTGGAAAGCACTTTGCTGAGTGTTGTCATTTATGGATTATGGGTTTGCGTCAACAGCATTGGTACGCTTTAGCGCGCAACTATGAAGAAGCTCGCCTATTGGTGTCTTGAAACCGCATATTGGTGCGCTGAAGGGCTGAAAAGCAGTTTAGCGAGTCTAGTGTATTTTTCATGCGTCGACTGTCAGTGATTTTCAAGTTTTTTTGGTCTGGCTTGCTTTCCTCTTTTGAAGTAATTGAAAGGAGCTCGTCAACAATTTACTTGCTAAAAACCTCAGTGTTACGGTAACAACCATTTTTCTGATAAACAGACCAATGTTTTTTTCTTGGTTGTTTTGAACAAATAACTTAAAACCCTTAGGTCAGCAAAAAATAGTAGGTTGTCACAATTGCAATGCTTGGTTCTGTGACGGAATGCCCCCAATGCTATGCGGTTATAATCGTTGCTCGTATTGAGATTACAATTTCGGGGTCGTTTGCATTTTCAGGTGTTTTCAGGTATATTGCAAATCTCTCTATGACCTGTAACAAAAAGTCTATCGCTATTTACTGTAGTAATGCAAAAGTTATAATTAGGGCAACCACTTAAAATTGACCTAAAAACGTAAAATTTTCACTTTATAATTTACAAATTTTGACTTTAATTTGACCTACAAATTTTCCGCGTTTGCAACTGCAAAATAATTCAGCGTAAGGTGCTGAGGTTAACACAGAAGCATATTCATGCACTGTAAGCTTCAATATTTAAAAAAATTTGGTTGTTTAGTTTTGGGATGATATATTTATAAGTACAACATAACTAAAATAGAGTCAAATCTGAGAAAATCATAAATCTGAAACACTATATGCACACTGGACTGAGCATTTACCAAAACAAGCAAGTTTGTAAGACCACATTGCTGTAAGACCATATTTATCGCCTACCACGCCTATCCTACATAATATTCAGTCGTCCACTCAGTAATCGCAACAAACCCATTGTTATTACAGTATTGCAAACTAAACTTGCAAAAGCATATCACCATCTGTTGCTACATTTTAAATAAAACATCGATAAAGAGAAAAAAACTGTGCTGCAAGAAAATTGGACCTAAAGATACATTTTGACCTAATGACACATTTTGACATTTTTGAGCTAATAACTCCGGATTCCCTTGTGGTATGAGCGTGAAATGTGGTTTGTGGACGCTTCATAAACGTTAGAAACGGCAGAAAAAAGTGTGAGTTTATTGACTTTTGGTTGCCCTAGATATAATTGTAATTATGACAAGGGTTAATATTTAGGTGAGAAAACCTTTAGTTTTTCGCTTTACTGCTTCATGATGGGAGAGCGAAACTACGACGGCCATTCAGAAACATGAACTGAAATANCGAGAAAAAAGTGAAGTACGGTGTGTGACTCAGATTAACACCTAAAGTGCCGATACAGTTCAAGTTTGCTAATTAAAACTTCTGAAACTTCACATCCCATGAAACTTTTCCCATTTCTTAAGACAACGATAAACAGAATTGTTGGTACTCGTTTTTGTCCTGTTGCCATTTAAACACGTGCAACGATTGTAATTGCATCGCACTGCTGGATTTCTGTCACAGAAGCCAAACATTGCAATTATGACGAAACCCTATATTGTGCAGACAAAGTGGAGAAAACTTAACGGCATTTTCGGGTCATTTGTTCAAAACCACAAAGTAAAGAACATTGGTTTGGTATCAGAAAAGTGTAATCAAACATTTGGTTCAAATCACCGATTTCGCTCAAACAACGTTTTCAACAAGCGCATTTTTTACAGTAAACAAGCCGTTTTGAACCACATGAAGTATATCCCAGGAGCATATGCACAACCTGGCTGGGTATGTACTTTCCACGATGGGTGTAAGCAAGGAATCGATCAACAAATTTTTAATAGAAAATCGATTTCACTTAAAATTACGCATCCTCAGTCCTGAAAATTGCAAGCAAAGCTTACAGGTGAAAAGTTGAAAGGCTGATCTGGCTGGGTATTAATCTCCACATGAAATGGCTTTTTGAAAGTATAATCATTAAGCTCACTTTAAATGCAGGATAATGACGCAAACACTCAGCTCTGTAAATTTATACCGTCTGACTTTTTTGCCTGCTTTACGCGTTATCCTCTTGCTTACCAAAAAAGTCATAAACCTAAAATCATGCACGCAGTGAAGGAAAAACACGGTAGTTTTTGAATACAGCTGTTTCCAGAGGACACCTAAGATTTGTTAGTTAGTCCGAACGAGGTTTGATAATCAAGTGGTTGAACTGAGTGTGTCATCAGTCATCAGTGCTGAATGCAGCGCTCGCCACACGACATGCTAACTTTTTTCTTTCTTCATCCCAGGAAACTGTGTTATATGACCATGCGGTTTTCCGCGAGAGTTTGATTGGAACCATTTGAAAGGAAATCTGTTTGATGAGGACCCTGCATTTCAGTCACTGTGATCACAGATACAAAAGTCGCATTAGCACATTTGAAAACATTGCATCAGGGAAATCAACTTGTTTCCATTTATAGAAACTGCACTTCGTAGCTTGAATGACCTAATGCACGAAATATCAGTTTTGGAAATTCCTGGTGTTGAGTGCTATGAATACCATTCACGCAACAGTGGCATTAACTTTTTCTGCAATATTAACAAACTGACTTGAGACTTATCTGAAGTTAATTCACCAATGAATCTTAATGTCTACAAAACGTTGATACGGTATTACCGTAGTACTGCGTCATTTGACAGTGCCTAAATTCAAGCT
>JGI24159J19872_10002826_pt1 | contig 21084 bp, 10 predicted proteins | sample Ectturendosymbi4_FD_19872 | JGI IMG/M metagenome (IMG submission 19872) | reverse complement strand
AGCTGGCAGGAAAAGTGATTCGGCTTTACTGGATTAAGTAATGATACCGTCCGAAATGCAGTGCATTTCATAGGAGTTTTTTGAAAAAGACTGTTTTTAGTCAACGATGTTTGTAAAATATAACCAGATGAAAACGGCCTTATCAAAGCTATATCGTCAGTCTGTGGTTGTGAGTCGCATCTTACACAATGATTATATCTTTTGGGCTGTAACCTCAATTTGCCGCCTGTGCAAGCAAATTGTCACCTATGTAACCAAGTTTCATGGAAACGCTACAGTCGTCGATTGTTCACAACTGGGAGAAAACGCTATTGGAAGTTAGTAAGGTCAAGCGAGCTTATAACGTGTTTCCTGCCACATTGCATTTTCAGGACCAGGCGATTTCACTAACAGTAGGTTGCGCACAGCTAGTTTGCGTTGCTGCATAGTTTGGTCTTGGGCTATATGAGTGATTTAAGGTCTGGTCGTTGTGGTTCGACTGTCATCATTACCACTTTTTAAATGCTTCACTTCTTTTTTAGTTCACCGGAGCTGAGGTTATAGTGCAACTGTTCTATGAGAAACGTGCTTTGGAGTTAAGTTAATGGACGATGTCTAGTTCAAAGAAGTAAAAAGTATTTTGTGACAGGTATAGAAAATAGCAGGCTTTACAGAAACGACGCAGTTTCTTTTAGTAACATTTGACAAGGACAGTTTTTCACTAAACTGTTAAACTCAGCACAAATGTTCGTGGAACAACGTCAGCCATTTGGTTGTTTATATATGGTGTATCCAAAAGGGTTATATTTGTTGAGTAACCCTTGTTTTATAACAGCTTCCTGTGACCGGTTTTCGGTTAGGTAGTTTCCAAGTCCCTTCTCATGTACAAGCGCAATTCTCTGAGCGTAGGTCTCGGAAAACGTTTAGGAAAAAAAAGGCGTAAGAAAACGTCTCTTTGCTCTGCAATGCCGATATATTCAGGGGTGTAGTGGGGCGAGAACCCGCGGAAACGGCGTTCCCACACCTTTTCTATGTTTTGCTTTAAAATGAGTTCGAACCTTTTTAGAAATGGCTAGTTTTTTTGGGTGCGTTCCCACACCTCTTTTGTTAGCGCTACATCCCTTGATAAATTACAAGCAAATTTTTCGATCGCTTTGCAGCACTGCTTCTCTTCACAGACATTTTTGAATTTCCTTTGCGATATTTCGTTGACGCTCCGTTGATTTTTANCCGGAGGTACCAGANTCTAACAAAAGTCGCGTAAACTGATGCGATCGTGTGATTGGTAAGAAAAAGCTGTAACCTTTCTAACGACACATCGTTTGCCGCTTGGTCGTGCTGATACTCTGCAGATGAACATCATAAATCAACTGCNGTATCACATGNAAGTCGTCACCTGTTATTTTGATGGGCAATGATCTTCAATTCACTTCGAGACACGGACCCTCATTAAATCTATCCTTATGCGTTTCTTCAAATCAGATTATAAGTAGGCAACGCGATTTATCGGTGCATAATTAAGCATTTGCTTGTTGAGACACGTTTGCCGTCCACATTTTTACATTTTGCTGCTCGGCTTTCGTTCCTTTTTTGCTTTTACTTTAAACGCGGCTTGCGGATGAAATCCGTTAATACGCAACGTTTGTGAGATCGCAGAATGAAGAGCCTCGCGAATATAGCCGTCCTGTGGTTTTTACGCCGATTTAATTATTTTGCTTCAAAACAGGCTTAGCGCATCGCAAAATTTGCTTTGCTCCAAAGCTAAAAACTCCTGATTTGATTTCTGGCTTCTATGGGCAGTGTGGATGTGCAAATTCATTTAAGAAATGAAAGTGCTCTGACAACCGCTGTTATTTTTCAGAATTCTAAGACAATTGTGCGTTTTCATCGTTGAGATATCTTCGCATATTTTTGAAAGCATAGGAAAATATCCCCAGATCAAAAATGTTTTTGCTTCTTCCGCAGGGTTAGACAGGCTAACGCATTTGCTTTCTATTGTGTCTCCAGCAAATTGGCTCCAGATTAGCGACACTCTTTACACTTACCTAGTTGGTCATAAATGTATTTAGGTCGCAACTCTACATCACTACGCGCTGATGCTGCTGCTGCAATCAAAGTGGTCAACAATTTTCCTCTGAGTTTGCGGTCAACGCTTCAGGTTGGCACGGCTTGGTGCTTGTGTATCACCAAGTCTTTGCAAAAGAATTCATTACTTCCTGACGGAGTTTGTATGCTTTGCAACCTTCCTGTGCAACGCTCTAACTAAGGAATGCGACAAGTTATTTAAGAGCTGTGTATCATGAATAGCAGGCGCATAGGTGTTATTTTCATCAAAGTGAACTATTTTACCGAACGGACTGGTCAACGTCGCGTTCTATGTACATTTAAAAAATTTCCTAGCAATCATTTGTTAGCGCAATTGTCTCCGACTCTGCGAGCAAACGCGCAAACAAGGTATACTTTGCATACTTCTAGAGCGGGCAGACACGCTCACCAAAGTGACTGTTTGTGTTCGTTTGTCAACCAGTGATACACTGGCACACTTCGCCCTTAATTGGCCCCAGGACAGATAATGCGTGAGGCGCCTTGCAAGAGGCGAACTCCGATCAAAAGGAGAAGCGAATGAACTTTAATGTTTCCTGAGAAACAAGCATGTAGAGCTGAGATTAGAATCGCACTAAGAACCTGTTCCTCAAAGAGAATTTCAGGGATATGTTTGTCGCGGCACCATATCACTGATCTATTCGCCGGTGTCAAACGCGTCGTGTTTAATGCGACCTGATAGCGTCACGCTGATTCCCACTGACTTGTGCGACTAAGCGGAATGTGGTGTAGTCTTAAATGCCGAATAAGGCTAAGATTGTTTTACTAGCCGGCATATAAATCATCACAATATTCTTTGTGCGGTCACTTTTTTCCAACTTCGTTTATGCGATGACGGATTTTTGTGTCATTTGGTTTAGATTGTTTTGCAACGCGGCGTGAGGCGTTCCGGTTCATAGGTGGTTGATGAAACATCTGCTAGCACCCGCCTGTTTAGCGCATGAGGTGATAAACTGTTAGCGTTATTTTTCTAGTTACGCAGCAAGTGTTCGAGTTAGAAGGTAGCGACGGTTGGCAACGAATCGCACACTCTCCGCTGCCCTCATATCAGGTGCCGCAAAGCACTGCAGGTGTTGACATTAAGGTCGAGATATTTTGCCCCAATCTGTTTATGTTAAACGCAACAAGCAAATAGCAATTAGCCCAAAAATTATTTTTGGTAGAGATTACAGAATCAGTTTTTGTAGCAGACTAGCGTTTTCCACGCACAGGGGTGCTGTCAGAATTAGACTTTCCTGAGTTAAACTGTGATTCATTAGAGAATTTGGAAATTCAGGAATGTTAGAAAACTTCATAGCAGGTCACTTGTCATATTAGTCCGTGAGCCAAAGGTGTTTGAATTCTTTTTAACCCGACGATTTGAAAAATGCGTATTAGATGGAAGAAGTATGGCGATGTTTCAAACGTAAAAGTTTTTCTCGGCAAAAAAATAGAGAAATCCTAAATTTAGCACATGAACGATTTGTTAAAACGTTTGTTGTGGCGGAATGCAAAAGGTCGAAGTATATTTTTCTACGCAAGTAGAGCAATTCCGAGAGATGTTACTGTCAAACGCTCATTTGACTTATTAACGTTGAAATTGTTCGCAAGGACTCGAACACTTAAATTAGACATGAAGAAGACTTACAATTGCCAACGGTTGCAGTTGCTGACTTCGTTCAAATGGCATATTGTCCTATCCTACCTTGCATATACTGGCCACCGCCAGTACAAATGCTGGTCTCAGATGACGAGCGATTTGAGCAGCTAACCAACATGTGAACATGCAGACGTTTATGCTGGAATTGTTTCAACAATGCACGGTAACTCATAATGTTCACGGATAGGTGCTGCCAACACATCCTCTTCACTTAATGAACTTTGTGTGAACCAAATAGGCGAAAATTTGGTGTGCAGCATGTTGTGCGTATTTGTGGCACAATACGGTTGCACAATAGGGTTGGCTGTCGTTACTTCAATCTTCTTTGGGGTGGGAACGTGATCATCAAAGCCGAATATCGCAAGACATTCGTTTGTATCTCGAGTTATCTGCGCTCGCCTCAGCTGAAGAATAAACAATATTTTTTACGAATAAACAAGGGGTGATAACAAGTGGCTGCTTTGCTGTTGGCTAACAGCAAATATTGCTAACAGCTTTCTTTAAGAAAATTGGAAGCTTTCACCAGAATAGTGTGTTCATCCGTTCTTGGCCCATTCATCTGCAGAGTACTGCGCACTTGCCTGGTGCCGTAGTGCTAACACCCGCTTCACTGACCTTGTCATCAGTGACGCCTTGCGAACTGTGAATGGATGCCTGCGTCCCACATCAACGGACAATCTTCCTTTCCTCACGGGTATCCAACAATGCTGAGCTTAATGGCAAAGCAGCCACACTGTCTCTAACACGCCGTGCCGCGGAGCCTGGACATCTGCTCCACTCGACGCTCACCTGTCCACCGGCTGGTAATTCACGGCATCTCAAATCGAGACACCAATCTTGTACTCCCGCATAGCAACTCATCATTCCATCTGACGACAACAGACGTGCGGCGCTCTGGGCGGATCACCGATGGAATGCGGCGTGGGTGGATAACACTACGGGACTCTGTCCTTTCATCCCCGACATCGGCACTCACCCTCCTGGAAGTGCCCTGTCAAGAACAGCGTGGTCCGGCTTAACACCTCCGCACCGGTGTCGGCCGTTTCCGTTCCTGCATGCACTAACGCAGTATGGCCCCTTTTGCAACATACCGTCGACCATGTTGTCCTCGAATATCCAGTACATAGACATCCCCATGGAGCACATGGTCTGAGGGTTCTGGATGACGAGACAATCGAATGGCTGCTCAACACCGGCTCCGAGATCTAGTGCGGCCAAGCAGTGGACTACAAGAACTGGCTCAAACGATGAAGAAGGTCCGTTCGTAAAGAAATGAGTAGGCCATACAACATCCTAGGTTTACTGCATTAATTTAACCGCTACTGCGATAAAAACGGACACAACTACAGTAATTACAACCTGCCGCAGATTTGCTATGGTAGTGCAGAATGTATTTCGCTTACGGCGTTTATATCTTACGACAGAAAATTGCCTGAAAGCCAATCGCTGCAGAGGACTTTCCACATAAATACCCTCTCAGACATATATCGTTGGTTAGGAAACTGTCGCTGGTAGTAATTGGTTACAAAAAATTTGATCTATGAGCTTTACTAGCAAACTGTTATTTTATTGAAATCTAACAATTTTGTTCCATCACTTGGACGATTCTTGAAGCTATGCTCTACTCAAAACCGATTTCAGATGAACGTGATGTTCTTAATTTTGGAAGTGTTTGTTCTTGCAAGACCTACTCACTTGTTTATGCTTAGTGCATATTGGTTTCATCGAAGCATGAGCAGAAAGTTTCTTTTTTGCAAATGTTGCAAAACTATCTTTCTGAACACGATGGCATTTGTAACTTGAAAATTTTAGCCTAATTATTTCGTGGCCTTTTTGAGCTGGCTCAACTTGTGCATTACGTTTTGCTGTGGCATGTCAATGATTAGAAATCCACACGAAGCAACCCTAAAACGCAAAAGTGGATTAAATATTGCTAAAGTCACTTAAATATTTGCTAAGGTCACTTAATTTAACTTTCTAGCTTATAACATGTTCAGTACCAACAACAATAAGCTGGAAAATGTTGTTCTGTTGTAACACGATTGTTCCAAAGAACTCTCAGATTCAGGAAACTAATATCTTGAGGCACTGTACGCACAAGCGTTAGATGTGTGACTGTTTGCCAACAAATCAAAGACGCTAGGCAGTTAGCAATAGGACCACCCATCGGAAAAGGTTTGATGATCCATTATTTGGCAGTTGCCACCAGGGGCGTAACAAGGTTAGATGGCGCCCTGGGCAAGAAGCAAGTTTGGCGCCCCGACGTTCGAACCTGTGGTCTTTCGGAAGCAAATGTACTATATTGAAGAAAGTACTTTGACATTGTTGGGACATTTCGGCGCCACCCGTAGTCATTCGGCGCCCCCATAGTGATTTGGCATCCGAGGAATTGTGCCCCCCTTGCCACCTCTCGTTACGCCCCTGGTTGACTCTTCATCTGTAAGTTCTAAACAGTTGGTTTATCTTGCGCAAAAATATGAATCATAACCTCGGTTATAAAAGCTGATCTGAAACGCAACATAAGTGAATATACCAATATTTTTCTACCGCTCAATGGACAGATCGCTGGAATTGCTATTGCCATAAAGACTATGATGCTGGGAAGACCTGATTTCCTTGTTGCGAAAGTGTTATTATCAATACGGCGAGTGCGCGCCTGGCCATTGATATTGATCTCAAAAATTTCTAATTATCAATTTGAGTACGTGTCATGTTAACGGCGCTATAGAGTCAGTGGCGTAGCCAGCTCAAAAATTGTGGGGGGCCAAAATGTTTGAGTTCAGGCGAATAACAGTATTTTGTTTGGAAAACGCCTCTCAAAGCACAAAATGACTATATTTTCTAAAATATTTGGGGTTCCATGGCCCCTTAGGCCACCCTGGCTACGCGTATGTATAGAGCATTGGTGCCTTTTTAGCGCGCATACTGTGTTTTGCTATGTGGAGATAGACCGATCGTATGGATTTAGAGAGAATCACCTATGCTTGCTCGCGGGATCGCCTAAAAGTATTTTCAAATCATGGTTTTCTTATTCAGTCTTTCTATCGACAACGGATGTGGCCTCGCTAGCTGTTGCGCGGCAAATATGTGTCTATGACTTGAAAAGAATGCCCGTCTCCAAGTGCAGATGAGCCGCTTTGACGATTTAGAAAACCGATAAACGTCCGCGCTGGCTAAACTGAGATCTGACAAAAACCTTTCTAAACATTTCAAGCATTCTCATCCCACGGATCACTCAAAATCGTCTGGATAACAAATTGATTGTGGCAAGCCTATCTGCCAAAACCTAAACCTTAGCTTTTTGCGATGAAAGTGTGAAAANCAGCACAGCATTCTGCTCACCGGGCACGGAAGTAAGTTTTGGGTGAAAACGAGACAAAAGTCCGACACNAAACATTGAAGAAAAAGGAATAGTTCCTGTGCTAGCCGTGCAGCGAAAATTGAAGCTTTCAGTGCAGACCACTTGACAGCGAAAGGTTAATTCCTGGATTTCTATGGCAGGTGATATGTTCTGCCTCAGCTCCAAGCGGATTAGCAACCGATTGTCAGCAGTACACAATGAATGATTGCGACTGAATCACTGCTCTCAGATTGCCCAGGCAAGCCGCGTGTCAGACAGTTTTTGCAAACATTCCTACTTTTGGTGATATATTGAGTGGAAGTCATGTTGAAAAGTTCTCAGAGCTTTTGGTTTGATTTTATTTAATATTATGTGTTGTAGGTCACTGTCAGCAAAGTTTGGAGTTAAACATTTTAGATAAGAAGCTCAACAATAAAAGGGACCGTAAGTTTTAGCAGTCTCTGCGCAAAACATGCGCTGTCGCTCAAGTTAAATTTTAAAAACGGAGTGGAAATCGTAAAGTTTGTCAAATGGCAGAAAAATGCTCCCGTCGACATCAACACGCGTATTTGCAGTACCAACCAAGTTTTTGCGAGTTAATGCTGTTCAAAATGTACATCTAACGACTTTCGCGTTCAGCAACCGCAACAGTGAAATTTTGCGTTTACTGCAGTCATCCAAGTAAGACACATCAGATAAGTGTGCCGGCATTATTACACGAAATTTATCCGAATTGACTTGGTTTATGGCAAGAAAAGATGAGGATTGTTTATACAGCTGCAACAATATTATAAGTGTGGTCGATGACGCTGTAAAACCTCCTGAAGTATGTCCTTTTGTCCGGTAAGATTGTTCTGCGATTTTACATCTGCCATAAATGATTGTGAGGTCGACCTAACGGAAAAATACTGCAACTGCTTCCCGTATGAAAAGCTTCCTGAAAGCCCGATATACTCAATTTCACAAAAGAATCGACGCTTAGTCCAGCTGTTTTTTCAAGTTACTGCTGAACGTTTCGTTTGCCTCAATGTATTCGGTCAGGATTTTAGTGGTATAAGCAGCGTTTGGTGCACGTGAAATGCCTATTTTTAAGTTAGTATGTGGCTGAGGATTGATTCGTAAAAGTAGTTACTTCTGGCAATGTATTAAGGGCAACCTACACCAAAGTTTTCTTTAGGTAGAAGTGACGTGTTTGACGCTTAGTGCACGTTTGTTTTTGTGTTGAAGCAGTTTAGCGCAAAAAGGGGATTGCGGAGACATTTCTAAGTTACATTGGAGCGGTGTGTACGAAAACCGTGTGAATGATGAGTGTTTGGGAAACGAGACCGTAATAACTGGGTTATCTGGAATGTTTTGAAGAAACTTTCTAGAAACTGCCGCTTTTAGTTTGCTTGAGGATCAGATACTGGGAATTGGGTGGCAAACGCATTCTGTTGACACTGTAAAACCCGCCCTTCCGTCACAGTAAAAGATGAATCGATATCATATTAGGATTTAGGATTAACTCCAGCAGCAGTTGTTCTGTTAGGGAAGTTCGTGTTATATTGAATCGGTTTCCATGCTTTCAAATACGCACAAGTTTCCACGATCTGTATACCATGCTACCAGTGCTTCTACTTCACCTGACATGTGTTTGCGACACGGCGTGTAAAATATGTTTGTTTTCCAAACGTATTATACCCCTTTCAACTCACTGACAAACCACACAGTGCTTAAAGTAGTGGTCCTCAAAACTGTATTGATAGGAGAATATGCTTTTTGTGATATTTTCTTCAGATTTTCTGTCACCTTTTAGATATTTTCAAGAAACTAACAATGTGAAACGAGATGATTAAACGCGCCCTTGAATTTGGTCAGCAGTAGATGGAGAAATCTATTGAAGGCTACGCTTTAGATCATATTAAAACCAGCTCAAATACCTGGAAGGTACGACGAGAAAACCCCTTGCTTTGTTTTTGTGTAACAGTTTCAGTTAGCATTGTCACAGCATATGCGGCGAAAGGCACTATAAACTACATAAAAATCTTTGAATTTTACTGCCAAAGATTGCTCAAGACTACTTTTTATTTTGCTATTTCGGACTAAATTGGGTTGATTGTTAAACGCGTAACAGACAGCGTTTCGTCCAAGCGACTATTACGGAAGAGTTTTTAATGTTGTTTCCTCAACGCATCTCCTCGCACAACTCAGTTTGCTGTTCAAACGTCTCTTTCCTTGCCGACCTTTCGTCGTTCGCCCTAGGGCGTCGCAGAATAGTTAAAACGCAGTAGGCAGTTGAAGCGTAGCGGCCAGCTATGGAATAATGCTGATTGTATGACAAACATTTGGTCAACATCGGTTGTGGACATTTTTGGAAATCCAAATGATCAACCACCGTTCGGCATAGTGGGAGGATATTTTAACCGTATTACGTGTTTCAGCTGGTAGTAAATGGATTGCGCTTGCACATTTTAAATACAGTGTTATTTAAAATTTGAATAAGGTACCTTAGTTACGGGCTAAACCAAAAGCCATGCTGTGAGTAATGTTAGCCTTTGCGCTTCGTAAAAGTGATTTCACCAAAATCCGGGTTGGGTGTAAAGGAAGAAGGAAACAGATTGATTGGCGTAGTTGTAAAGTTATGAAATGCGTTTGAGTCAAGGTTTGTCTGTTGTAACGCTTTAACAATATTCATATTGATCGGCACTATTTTCGCCATTGCAAATTCTGTCCGTTTTCAAGATTCTAACATTGTGCGATTTCAAAGAGATGTTTTAAATCAACAGTTGACACAAACAAGTGCAAAAAGTGTAAACTGTTTTGGCTTATGTTTTCTTGTGTTTGAGCTGAATGGGTACGTGCAGGATGGTTATCGCTGGCAAAGATAGTAATGCAGGTTTCGTAGTAGTCGCCAATTTACACTGCTACTTTAGGAGCGATGTCCATTTGTTTGAGGTTTCTAGTACCTTAGTACTTTTCGAGCTAAAACCAACAAATTTGAAAAAGGATTATGTGCAACAATTCTGCAAACAAATGAATTGGTTCGTGCGCATGAGTTCATTTTCACTACCTGGTAGCTGACTGCTCCGACCCAATGTTGCTTGTTCCGGCAGAATTGAAATGCATCCTTTTGCATGAAAATCTCTTAGCAAATAAGCGGCAAGGCTTCTGGTAAGAGCTGAAGGTGCTGAAGACATTCTACCAAATGTTTCTCGATGGTGATTGTTCTTGTTTCTGTAAAAACATAGGTATGATCTAAATCGATGTTTTTACGGAAGCAACTGATCTGTTACCTATCAAACAACCTAGAAAATTTTGTGCAGGTTTGGTCAAAACTGTGTTATTCTTTGATCTTTTCATTTGCAAAGGTTTGTTCATATCTGATTTTCTTCAGATTGCCTTTTAGCAACCTACGTCTTGGCATCAAGCAAAAAAGAAAATAAAACAACAGAAACTTTGATTCAAGTTTTGACAGTTAATAAATTTGCGCCACCAAATCGCATAACCTTATAATACCAAGAGTGCAATAACTTTTTGCACCTTTTCGTAAAATTACCATGTAACTATAAAAATCGTGAAAACTTACATGTTGAATTCATAAAGATGTACTTGTCAACTGCTCTACCGCGCTGTCAGGTTTCCAGCTTTTTGTTAGAGTCAACTAACACAGTATTTCAAAAACGGCAAGTTTTCACCAGCTTTGGGTTTCTGCAGAGTGCACGAGATTTTAAGCATTTTCTTTTTTCTGTTCAGGTTCGCACGTGTGGGCAGGCTACAGTGTTCACTTGCAGCACAATATTTATCGACAGTGTCTTTACGGTCAAAACTGACAGGTGTCTATTCTAGTTAAACGGATGCACCATTACTTCCTGCGGTATCAGATTTAAACTATGCGGGTGGCTCCATTATTGCCTGAAGTCGAGCTGAATATTACTTCGCATTACCGCGTTGTCGGAATGCTGTGTAAATGGGTGTCAAAGGAAAGCGTGTTGGAATCTGTTTGCATGATGTAGCCTCACGGCACCATCAACAAAATCATGTTTTCAATGACTTGTTCCTTGAGAAATACGCCGTGTGAATATTATTTTAAGTTTTATTCTGGTCTTTGTTAGTTAAGAATCGCCGTGATTTTTCGAATATTTCTAAAATTTTTGATGCCAATACGTGTTCGCTGCTTCTTTGTTTGCAGAAGTCATATCTTTATTTCGTGAGTAGTGATTTGTGTTGCTTTGTGCTTGTATGTACTGACTTCATTCAGCTTAGGAAAATATTATATTATCTTGCTGGCTGTACCTCATAGGAAATGTTTCGTTAACAATTCATACCTCATATTGCTCTGAAATCGCATGATTTAAAATCTTTCAGCTCTGTCTGTTTTCTAGTCACTTGACTTCGATCAGATCGTACTTTTGAGAAGTGGGCATTTTTTAGGTTTGTTTGCTGTTTTCACGAACCTTGCTTTCGTCTTTTTAATATTTATGAACTCGCAGTTGAAAACACGCGTCTTTTTCCCAGGTTGCCTTGTAGGTTTNTTCAGCATTTCGAGCCGAGAAACCGTTGTACTTGAGCGCATTCGCCGCACGCCCAGCTGNCGATTGCTCGTAAAGCTTGCCTTCATGTGTTGCTGGATTAAAAAGCTCCGAAGAGCGCGCTTCACCGCCTGCGTTTGCGCTAGATTATNCTGAACAACAACTATCGTCCGAACTTGCATCTCAGCAACCAAGATCACATGAAGCTTCATACCCATTCTATGGATTTGCTACTCCCAGGATATTCTCCACGGAACGTCAAGACGGACAGTCGGCATAACCTAGCGCACATGGATCCCGATAGTGGGTTCAACACGGATGATACCTTGGCCCGTGCCAGCACGAAACTCTTGGAAAGCAAGGACCTCAACGCAATGGGTGGAAGCCGTGACGACGTTTTGGACATAACAATACCGGTACCACCAACCCTGCGTGGTCGCCGACACACAGTTTTCGCGACACACCACAGCGCCCCGTCCAGGGCTTTATCTCCTCTGCGGGAAGCGCGAGAACATCCGGGCTTCGGCAACGGACCCGTATTGTCTGAAATGTGCCTTTTGCGTCCGCCAAGTCCGAAGACTTCAATAGGATATGGCCACGACCTGTCCCGCTGCACAACTCCAAGACGTCGTTCACTTTACGTCTCGGACTACAACGATGGCGACTCGTACGCTCGTCGCTTGAGCGTGTTAGGAAAAACAATCAATCACACGTGCGATCGTAAAACCAAGCTAAATCGATCAAGGTATTCCTGTCCGTTTTCCACTCAGGGTGGCCTGCGAAGTTATCTGTGCGGTGTCCCAGCTCGTTCTTGATGTAATCCTTTGAATACTAGGTCACGAAACGATGACTGACATGTGCAGAGGTAGTCGCTTATGTTAAGAAGCAGTTTTATGTGATGGTTGTAAGTCTAGTTGCCGCACGTAAGAATTATAAAAAGTTGATAACGTAATCAAACGGCACGGCAGCGCAGAATTGTGTGTTTACAAGTTTAGTGTAAAGAAATTAAGGCAAATTGGATAACAATTGCCAAGGCATTCAAATCACCGCGACTAGCAAAGACCTGGATTGATAGAACATGATTCTGTGTTCAGCCTTCAGTCACAGACGAATCCTCGCGCTGTTGCATATTTCACTTAAACCAGGACGTCACGCCTCATTTGTTTCTCATGTGTTGCTTTCACGGTTGTCGAAACTGTGCCTGGTGGAGTCCTGCAATTGTGTTGTATGGAAAGCATTGCGTGGCTCATCACCAAGCAAGCGATTTAGTGTGTGACTGACAGCATCTCTCCTGTCGCAGACGACTTCAAGCATCTATCGTTCTATTTTTCGACCAGCCCAAAGGATATCAGCTAATTTATCACGTTGCAACGTAAGTCCAGTCATGTAAGTTGCTTCTCGCATGGTGAGTTGCTTTCCATTGTGAGCCTAACGGCGCTACTGCAAAATCTACTTCCTTTTCTTACTTCACTGTACCATAAAACGTGTACACCAGTCGTGATAATCGAAAAAGAGGAATGAAATTTGTTGATATACAGTTAATTGCAATGATGATTTTGGCAGTATAGCCATAGTGGACGAGTGGGTGGCACTAAAGGGGCAATGGGTCCTGCGAATTGATAGATTCAAGGAAATCAAGCAAAACTGCGAAAACACTTGGGCAGTTGAGTGTACAACTTCGATTTTCAAATATCACTTGTTCACCTACAATTAGGTTCGTACTTAGCNAAAAGAAATGTTGAAACATCATCATTGCAGATTCCGTTTATCAGGCAAAAACATGTAAAAATTGGACAATAATTTAACGNCTCTTCCTCAAACAAACTTCGTTTTGTCATCATCATCATCCTCTTTTTCCATACGTCAGGTCTTCCCTGATTTTCAATGCACGGCAATAAAGAATAACTTTGCGCCNAGTCGTTCCAGTTTTGATTTTTGCAGTGAAGGATATTTGCCGTCTGACAATCGTAATCCTTCCTGGNAAAGGCCACGCAAGCAGGCCCAAAACAAATTACATTCTCCCTGCAGTTGGTGCCACTTCGTCAGAAAAAGGGCGAGACAATTGGGTTATCTCGCCTGCAAGAAGTTTGCACTGATTATGTACACTGCATTTTTTATTTCCTTCAAATAGACTCTCCCTTACTTACACCCCATGACCCAAAACGTGTTAAAAATAACTTTGCACACTGTAGGACCATCCAGTTTTTACTAGCCAATTAAAAAAAAATTTAGTGTCACTTGTGTTTGATGTGGAAAGGTATTTGAAAAATATTTTGTTTTTCGTTTTTGCTGGTTTTTGTTGTCACCATGGCGTAAATTTGTATTGTAATCAAGACGCTGGAGAATATTTACGTGCGAGTTTGAAATAGCTGAAAAATTTTAGGGTACTACCAAATTTCATCGCTTACGAGCAGTAGACGAGAATGAGTGCACATTACTTCAGTGGAAATTTTATTTGCAAAATTAGGTGGTTATTTTTTCCGGAATCAAAATGGTGAAAACGCTAACAATTCACGTCGTCCCAGTTCTCCCGAGGAGCTGCTTGTGTGGTGTTGCCGAGAGCAACATAGTTTGTTGAAGTTGCGGCACCAAGTTCTTATTCTGTTTTGGCTGAAAACAACGCGCTGGCGCATGGTTTACGGCACGATGTTGCAAGGCGATTAAACGCAACGTATATCGTAGGTAAAAAAAGAAAAAATACAGCAGCCAATTGAAGCAAGGTCTGCGCCGCCATGGTTTTGACGGCAACAAGTAAGACTACAAGTGAATGCTAATGGCTGTTGAACAGTGCATATATCAGTTGTTCTGTAGGATAGTGACATATCTTTGCTGTGATCCTGCTGAGAAAAACGTGTTTCACAAATCGCTAGGGAAACTTCTGTTCTTGTGCTGGAGCTTGTTGCTGGTGGTATTCGGTGTCGGTGACACATGTCCTCAGTTTCAGTTGCAGAACTAATCGTTTCTCTGTGTTTTAGGAACTATCCAGCTGTCGATTGTAACCCGCTCTCTTAGTGAACAACTGCTTACAAGATATTTTGCCTGACAACTGATTGTTAAAGGAGGGTTGTACTCTGAATTCTTGTTTCTGGGATATGCTTCCTCTGCTCTTGTTCACGCAAAAATACTGACAAAACATGCATGTTGCTTGAAATAACAGCAACATTAGGCAAGCACTTCCATGTGCTTGATCTTTCGTTTGATTGATACAAACAAGTTGTTGGTGCGTACTGACATCACACAACATCATTTTGTACTGTTCAACACCACCTAAAGTTGACTTATATGCAATAAAACAAGGGACATAAGCGTATCGAATAGAAAAGTAGATCACACATGATGTGAATATTCTTTATGACGCGCGTCTGCGTGAGTGGTTCTATCTTTAGAACATTGCTCTTGCCAGTTATTCACAACTGCTTCTGGACGAAGCACCTGGCAAAGGACTATCTGTTTAAAGTTCCTCTAAAGTAACTTACGATTTATTTACGTGAGTCACACCTGTGATGGAAATCGTTTCTGTTTGCCTGAGTGAGAACCGCTTTCGATTTAACGATGGTCTTGATTACCCGTACATTTCTTTGTTACACAAACTATTGCAACACGTGGACGGACCATAACTATTGGATGTTGCAGAAGCACACATGGCCTGTCACGAGAATTGTACCCATACTTTTATTTTAATTTAATTTACACATTTTTTGATACTGAAGTTTTACACACGGTTCAGAGTATGTCATGTTGCCACCTTGTTATGACTTACTTTGTTTCTTGTTCACTAAATTCTGATATTATTCAAGGACGAATTTTCTTTAATGTGGTAGCTGGAGATAAAATCTGTAGGAAAAAAAGATTTCCTGAACTTTTCTACCTTTGATATATAAGAACATTTTCATAAGCAGATCTAAGTGGTTTCTTTTATTCGTTTTTAGATTTATTTTGGTCTTTGGATGTCTTGTTTTATCCGTTCTTGCCACAACCGATAAGTTTCATGACATTGGCAACCAAGCACTCTACATCTTGGTGAGTTATAAATGACTACAGCGGTTCTATGTGTTTCTGACTTTTTGAAAAAAAGAGGAAATGTTTAATTTGTTTTTGTGACAAGCGAATTTTTCAGCAAAGAGTTTGAAACGTTTTGAAACGTCTCGTCGCATACAGAAACAGGAACACAAACTAGTTACAGCAGTTCACAACCCTTCAATTTTTAGACTTTGTAGTGATTTACGGTAGTTTGTATTTTTGCGCGAAGACGCCTACGAATTTTTATAAATAATTTCGATGGAATGTTTTGTTTCTCAAAAAGGCTCTCGCCTTATGTCAAGCACCGCTTGCAGCGAACCAAGTAAAAATGGTTCGTTGCCAACAACTTTGCCGCGGCATAGTATGCCTTTGATCATTTGAATTCACATGCATTTTCAAGTGGGTACCCGCTAAATCCGCATGTGCTCCGGGCCGAAAGCTTCTCTTGCGTTGTTCTGGCGGTCGGAGTGCTTTCCTCAACGCCCATTCTCAAGGGAGGTTCGGGTTTGCCGCTCGCTTGCGTCACGTTGGATCTGTCAAAGACGTCACAATGCCCTCGAATGAAATTGGTTTCGACGCCGTGCGCGATTGGTTTACTGAATTTAATAAACGATCATTTCATGGACCGGGCGAAGGTTCAATTTGATGTGGTTGCCGTTGACATTTGTTGCCTTGTAGCCATTTAAGGCTTTTGAATTGAAGCCAACGTCTTGCGATCCGGGATGGCTGCTGCACTTAATCGGGAAATTTCCATGAAACGAGTTTGAACGGATTTTATTATTTTCTACTATGTGTCTCCACAAAGTGATGCAGTCGCATCAATCAGCAAGATTGTTGCACTAGCAAAGCGATTTCACGTATTTTTCGTATCTTCACTCCTGTAAATTGCAAGTAAGGCTCACAGGTGAAACGGCCAATAGCTAAAGCAAGATTAAAGAAAAAGAATTGTGGTCTCAGACATAAGCTGTGACCATAGAGCTGCCCCACGCAAAAGTGCAAAAGCAAAACCGACTCCAATTTTTCAACGACTTGTTTCAAGCAACCTTGGTACTGAGTTAACACCCAAAGATATTTTATTTCTCTTGACTTAGACAAGTTTCCAAGTTTGTCTCTTGCTTCAGCACAATTCGAATATTTCTGGAAAGCTGAGTTTGCAGGAATCACTTTGCGCATCTTAGAGTAACTGAAGGCTCTAGGTTTGCTTTGAGCTTTCGGGGAATCTGCCGATTTTATTGTTTGCTAGATTTGATTGCTTTGTTCAATTATCCTGAACATTTTGCAGTTGCAATTTGGCGGGCCTTTCAAACCGTTATAAAATCGGATGTGTGACAGCATACGTCGGACTCGTAAGCATTTATGGTCGTTGCGCGAAACATGAGCATATCGAAAAAACTTTACGCATCTTTATTGTGCCATTGCCTAAGACTGCATGCTGCGGTAATATGTATGAAAAATCAGTTGCTTTTGATGTTAGCAGTTCATCAATCGCAACGCGACTGGTGGTGAGTACCTGAAGTTTAGCATTGGAAGAGAGGTAACACACACTGATTTTTAAATCGAATTTTTTTATTGTTAAAGCAAATATTCGGGGCACATATGTTTCGTCCTTGAGTGAATTCAAGGAAAACTTGAAGGTGTTTAACATAGCGTCGTGATTTTGAAGAATTCTGCTAGCAGTTGTTGTATAACTCAATTCCAAAAGAAACCAGGTCTTAGTCTGAATGACCTGGTAGCTCAGGTATTGGTTTATTGTTTTCGTTATTACAATTTTTTGCTTGTGTGCAGGAAATTATCATACTCATTCTGTTTTCACTGGAACTCGGCGTGCGGGTATGGAGCGCTGGTTGCCGCTGCAGATATCAAGGCCTTGTGGGAAGGTTGCGATTTCTCCGCAAACCGCTTTGTATAATTGGTGAGTCGCAGGAACAACGTTGCAACCATTCCGGGTCAGCGGCAGCTTGCGCGTTACTCCGTGCTGGTTTCAAGCCAGATATTTCATTAGGCACACGCACTTAGCCAAGAGTTGCCTCACCGTACAACGAAGGTAAAGTTGTAGTACGACTGCAGCTCACTTCTAACAACGCGTCGTCAGCCGATCATTTTGCTTGGAAGCACTTTTACGCTTTTGACCAGTTTTCTCCAACCATGGACCGTGGTACGCAAACAGGGCATGCAGCTGGTCAAAAAGAATATACGTCAGTAGCTGTGTTTACCAGGATTGCGGAGTCGGAGGTAAAATATCCGACTCCAACTCTGGCCTTTCAAAATTTTGCGACTCCGACTCCGGACTCATTAACATAAAGGGAATGAAATTTGACTGTTAAAATCAATGGAAATCGTGGTGCATAGCAAGAAACCTCTGTTTCAAGAAAAGTTTGCAAAGAAATTGTACCATTTCAACAGGAATTCCCAATTTAGGAGTGNGATGTCAAAAAATATTGAGTTGGACTGTCGGAGTNGGACAAAAAAATCCTACTCCGATTCCCAGTGTTGTTAGGAATCCGACTCCACCTAAAAATCTCCCACTCCTTACGACTCCGGCTCCGAATCTGCAACCCTGGTGTTTACAAATAAAATAGCAAGTCACAAATTAAAAACCACCATTAATGACCCCAAAAGACACCACCGACTTGGCAAAAGTCTCCTACTTCAGCAGTGGGTCTTTGCTTGGCAACTAGCGTGAAACCAAGACGATTAGCCAACGCTACGTTTTCCAAACTCTGCCTGAACCCCATAAGCATACAAGAGGGGAAGCAATGCTTCTATAAAACGTTTTGACATCAACTCTGATCCCTGGGCTTTAGAAACTGCTGAGCTTTGTCACTTTTTAAGGGCATACATAGTTCAGTTCGCATATTAATATATGAAGCTGTGAAGATAATACAAATGTATTTGCGGAGGACTCTTGAAAAGGCGCCTTCAATTACAGCAGCAACCTTCACATTTGCAGACGTTATTGTGGTGATATCTTCATTCGTCGTGATATGTGTCGGGTCACAAGGTCACGTTTTTGCCGCTACTGCGATGAGGAGTTTAAGGTTCCTCCAGATACTCCGAATGGTTCGTGTGGACCGACGAGGTGGAACTTGGAAGCTACTATCGTCGGTTGTGAAAGCCCATACCAAGGTGATTGACGTTTGGTGAATCACATTGTAGCCGCATGTTGTTTAAACCAGGTGTCTCCAAACTTTTTTGTCCGAGGGCCACATAAGCTATTGCAGAACATATCGAGGGCCGGACGTCTTACGTCATGTGATTGTTTTGGGATATGTTACATTCTACCAAATCAACAAAATGTTGGTATTTTTTTCATCATTTGACAAAATTGCTTCGCGGGCCAAATTTGGCCCACGGGCCGTAGTTTGGAGACCCCTGGTTTAAACCAACGAGAGCTGACTGCTGCCAACTGTGCTTACAACATTTGAATCCCATGTCGGACAGGCAAGTAACTTGCATTCAGTTGTTGTGGGTGTCGCATGTGATGTTTCCCTGACATTCCCGTCTTCAACAACAGATTAGAATTCTTCCGAGCAAAATGGAACCAGAACGGGTAGTGGCAAGACAGTGAATGCAGTGTAGCGTGCGAAACAAAAGCAACATGTGTCAACAACTTTAGATATCCAGATCTCTAGCAAACCTTAGCTAAAATATAGCTGTGGTAGCAAGATACAATTTATGTGCGTTAATCAGGGACGCAATCGATGCACAACGAACGAATCGGAGTTCTGACTTTTGTTAGAACCGTTACCTAAAGCAGGAGGAGTTTGTGACAGATTTTTCTGCAGCGTTAGCTGACCGATGATGCGAAGACTGCAGAACATTTACGTCGGTTCTTTGTGTGGTGGCGAACAGCCCTAGTTATATAAAACGCAATGTCTGGGTTCAACTCTCGTGAACAGCCGCCTTCGAGCAAAATTTTGACAGCTTCGTGAAAGAACAGAGCTTGTCTTTACATAAAGTAAACTGGCCAGAGAAAATTGAACATGGTCAAGCAGGGCCGGATTTCTAGTACTGCTGGCCGCCAATAGGCTATAGAAATTTTGTCCCCCCGTTTTTAGGCGTCTTTCATTGCCAATCAAGGTTACAAAATACTGATATCCAGCAGATTGGTGGGGAGCCTAATTCAAGTCGCAGCTTCCTGAACTCACAGTAATCGGAAAGCACCGAAGCAGAACAAAAAAAACAGGCAGGTAACCAGGTCCGTAGCCATTGGGGAGGGGTGCACTCGGGGGCAGCTCCTCCCAAGCTTTTTTGTGACCTCCAAATTTTGTTGTGTCCATAAAATTGTTTGTACGATTTGTTTTAAAGATGAAATAAAAACAAAATATTGTGCCCCTAAAAAGTGTTTCGCCCTCAAACTCTTAAACTTGTCTACAGTCCTGCAGATAACTCTAGAACAGTGGTTTTCAAACTTTGGTCGCGATCCCGGAGGGGTCATGAACCATTTTTGGAGGAGTCGTGAGTTTATATTTTTGTACTCATCTGTACGACATTTGCTTTATTCGAGTTTTAGATGGGGGTCGTTAGGTCACAATGGATTGCTATAATAGGTCGCGGTACAAAAAAGGTTGAAAACTACTGCTCTAGAACAGGGGTTCCCAACCTGGGGTACATTTGCTTATCCGAAGGGGTACATTTGATGATATCAATAGAAGAGCAAAATATATTTGCATATAATATATTTCCAAATATTTACACATATATCAGCGAATATTCTTTTTTAAATTCATTTCATGCTTGTTGTTAAATATATCTATGAATAACTATGATGAAATGTAATTAACATAGGAAATTTTAGGGATGCGTGTGTATCTGTCAAATGCTGAAGGGGTACATACTTATCTGTTGAAATGCTGAAGGAGTACATGCTCATCTGTCGGAATGCTGAAGGGGTACATGGTAAGAGGAAGGTTGGAAACCCCTGCTCTAGAATGAGCGGTGCAAAATGCCTAAGCAAAAGAGCTGAAAAAATTTCGAACAAAATTTTGCCGTCCCTGGAAATTCTGCCACCCTAGGCTATAGCGTCGAAGGCCTAGATGGGAAATCCGGACTTGGTTCCAAGTCGTGGATGAAAAACTGAATTCTTATTAGGGTTTTTCAGGAGGTTGTTCAAAGTCTTAAAAATGCACAAACGTATCTGAGCAATGAAATGCGCAGCTTCAGTTTCGAGATGTTTCTGTATTTACGTGCAACGTGTGTACGCATGCATTATACAATATATAGATATGGTGGATTCCTCAAAACTGAATGGATATAAAAGAATTGATGACGTTTTAACAGGGTTCCCACGGTCATGGAAAATCATTGAAAATCCTGGAAAAATAAATTTTCCTGGAAAGTCTTGGAAAAGTCATGGAAAATTGATAAAACTTCGAAAGTCATGGAAAAATTAAAAAATCATTAAAAATTTTGGACAGATGAAAAAGGAACAAAATTTTTTTAATTTTTCAATGTTTCAAAAAGATAATCTTACAATTTAAGTCCTTTGCTTTACC